>Ga0209634_1001150_pt1 | contig 19674 bp, 34 predicted proteins | sample LinPmetageLP40_FD_184043 | JGI IMG/M metagenome (GOLD analysis project Ga0209634, IMG submission 184043) | Marine viral communities from the Pacific Ocean - LP-40 (SPAdes) (version 2) | ecosystem: Environmental > Aquatic > Marine > Oceanic | place: Pacific Ocean | collected 2010-08-26 | reverse complement strand
GACAGCAATGGCAGATTGGTAAGATTCTGTTTTGAAGATGGTTCACAGACTGCAGCAAATGGTTATGCAGTTGCACAAAGTTCTCTAGTATCAACAGATAAGTTTTTAGATTGTGCTTTTGTTTACATACAAATGGTATTTGATCCTGAAAAGTTTGGTGGTGGTATGCCGAATATGTCTTTCGTAGTTAAAGGTAAAAAAGTTTTTGATCCTAGAGACAGTAGTACCGCATGGAGTGATAACCCTGCTTTGTGTATAAGAGATTACATAACAGATACGACCTATGGATTAAAAGCTTTAACTGCAGAGATAAACGACACAACAAACGCAGGAGGTGTTGCAGCAGCAGCCAGTGCTTGTGAGGTTGCAGTTACTCTAGCAAATGGCAGTTCAACAGAAGAAAAGTACACAGCAAATGGATTCACTAACTTTGGTGCTAGTGGCAATGGTGTTATAGAAGGACTACTCAGTGCTATGGCAGGCAAGATGTCCTATACCAACGGACAGTTTAATATCTTTGCAGGAACAACACAGACACCTTCCTTAACTATTACAGATGATAATCTGTTAGCACCTGTCAATGTTTCTACTAAGAGTGGCACAGGAGAGTTATACAATACGGTCAAGCCTATATATGTAGACTCTACTAATAACTTTATAGCAGCAGATGCACCTGTATACCAAGACTCTACATTCTTAACAGAAGATACACCTAACGGAACAACAAACGACAAACCTAACTATGTAAAACAGATGGAGAAGCAGTTGCCATTTACAGTTACACATACAATGGCGCAACGCATAGGAAGGCTTGCTCTTAAGAATCAAAGACTGTCTACATCCTTAAGTTGTATGGTAGATTTATCTTTTATGAAACTGCAACCTGCAGACTGGGTATATGTAACCAATGAAAGGTTAGGTTTCTCACAAAAAATATTTGAAGTTATTTCTGTAAATATGGAAGTGATGCAAACAGATGATGCTCCAACTCTAGGTGTCAGACTTGCCCTTAAAGAAACAGCAACATCTACCTTTGCCTTTGCTACAAGTGATTATCAAGCAAATATAGCAGCAGGAAGTAATTTAGCATCAGGTGGATTTGCTTTAGCTGCACCTACTAGCTTGTCTGTAGCAACAGATAGTACAGACGTAGATTCATTTAACTTTACATCTGCAACTGTGACATGGGCAAATAGTGCATCACCTTTAGTTACAGGAACAGAAATACAATATAAAAAGAATGGTGGTTCAACTTATTTTACACAAACTGTAGCAGGGAAAGGTGTCACTAAAATCAACATAGCAGGTGGCATGGAAATGGGTGTTGTCTATAACTTTAGAGCAAGACACGTTGGAGGAACAGGTATTAACTCTGCTTATACATCAGTTGTAAATCATACAGTAGGCGGTACTCCTACAACACTAGCAGCAGTTCTAAATGCCAATGCAACAGGTGTTAAAACCTTTTTACAAAACAATGTACCTACCTCAGTCAACGCAGGTGATTTATGGATAGATTCTAACGATGGCAATAAAATCTATAGAGCAACATCATCAGGTAATGATCAAGTCACTTCAGGAGAATGGGTTTTAACTACAATAACAGCAGGTGCTATAGGATTAGGTAACGTGCTGAATCAAGCGCAAGTCACAACATTTGCTTCTACTAATCCACCTACAGCAACAGCAATAGGTGATCTATGGATGGACACCAACGATGGAAATAAAATTTATAGAGCGCAATCCGTAGGTGCAGATCAAGTGACTGCAGGTGAATGGGTATCTACAACTTTAACTAAGGCAGGAATAGGTTTAGGTAGCGTAGCTAACGAAAGACAAATCACAGTATTCAGAGAAGATAACGCTCCAACTGCTACAGCAGTAGGTGACTTATGGTATGACACTAATGATAACAACAGACAGTACAGAGCAAGTGCAACAGGTTCATCTAATTGGGTAGAAGTCTCACCTAATAAATCTACAGTTGGTTTGTCTAATGTAGACAATACAAGTGATTCCACAGTATTAGGTTCAACACATACAGGAACTTCATCAGGTAATCACACAGGAACTGTAGGTGGAGTTGCTAACAGCACAATTACTACAGGAGCAAGCAGAGCAGCAACTTCTATTGATTCAAGCAACAGATATATAGGTAGTCTTTTTTTTAACGGAGTAGCAAGAACAGCAGAACAACTTATAGATGCACATGAACGAGCAGTTAATGGTTTAGATAGTAGTGGTAACGTGAATAGAGCAGTACCTGCAGCACAAATCAATGCAGCATTGGTGACTATTCTTTCAGCAGATTCAACACTAGCACAATGGATATCTAGTGATGGGTCTTTCTACTCACCTACATCTTCAACTATAGATTTGACTGTTACGGCAGATAATGGCACAAGTAAACAAAGTTGCACTATAAGATGGACATTTGTAAATGTAAGCAATAGTACCGCAGACTATATAAGTGCTTGTGCAGAACAGGCAGATTCTAGCAACGCTTTTACTTTAGGCAGCATAACTAACTTGTCAGGTAATGACGTAAAAGTAGCAACTTGTGTTGTAACCCATACAGCTTCTAGTGAAACTATCACTTTGTCAGCAATAATTTCTTTAACAAATGTATCAGGAGGTGGCAAATAATGACAACCGTAACATCAAGCAATGGCTATAAAATAAGACCTATGATTGAAGCAGACCAATCTTTTGTAACAGAATGCTTAAAAGACTTTCCGATTGGTTCTAATACTTATTATCAAAGAATCACAGAATTTAGCCATATGTTATATGTAACAGAGGGATATACAGAATCTAAAGTCAAAGCAGGCAATCAATGTAGTATTACTTTAATGCTAGAAAAAACAGACGGAACAAAGCTTGGTTTTCAACATTCTGATTTTAACAACAAAATAGTTCATGTGAAGATGGGTGTTCTACATCCTGATTACAGAGGCAAAGGTCACGCAACAGCTAATTTAATGCTAGGTGGAGAATTAGCTTACAATCATTTAGGTTGTTCAGGGTCTGTTATGGAATTAATTGATACCTATGAAAATCAACTAGAGAGATGGAGACCTGACTTAGCTACTGACGAGACAACTAGAACTACTGATGGAAGTAAGTTTGGAGATGGACAAAATTATAATTTAATTAAAGTGACCGCTACAGCAGCAGAACACGAAGCCCACAGAGCAGCACATAGCACTTGGGGTTCAGTAACGTATACAATAAGCTAATGGAACAAGCAGTAACATTTATAAACGAAGTAGGCTTTCCTATTGCAGCAGCACTAGGTTTAGGTTTCTTTATATGGAAACTTATTAATAGAATTATTGATGGTATGGAAACAAAGTTAGATGTACTAGACGAAAAACTTGCAGTGCAGATAACAGCAATGGAAGAAAGGCTAGGAGGTAAACTAGACTCACAACATGGAATACTGGTAGCATTGATTGACAGAATACGTTCTCTAGATAATGAAATTATTAGGCAAGATACTATGATTAAGACAATTCTTGGTGTACCCAATCTTATAGATATAGATAAAATCGCTAAAGCAGATAGGGACGATCAGAGGAAAGATTGATGACCGAGTGGGATAAGGTTTTAGCTATTGTTGGAATAGTTATAATATTATTAGTTGTAGCCTTTCCTGCTAATTCATCAACAATTACACACGAATTTAAAAATCCTAGTTTTAGTGGCATTGGTGCTTCTGCTCATTTTTTAACCATTGACGAACAAGAAACAAAAAGAAGAGATGAACTTGCTGAGAAGATACAGTCTGAGTTAGAAGAGATTGAACGTGAAATAGAGAACAGCACTCTTAATAAATTTCTTAACAATTTACAAAGCAGAATATTTAGCAATCTATCTAGAGATATATCAGATATGTTGTTTTCTGAAGATGGCGGTACAGGTGGCACAATAGATTTAGAAGGGAATCAAATAAGCTTTAGTAATGACGGTGTGTATATAACTCTTACCGTTATAGATCAACTAGGGAATATCACAGAGGTGGTTATTCCAATAGGAGTGTTTGGAGTATGTACCGCAGACTGTGGAGTGTAATCATGATAGGAATAGTTACAGGTTGTGCATCATTTGCACCGCCTAGAGCAGAGGACTGTAAACTAGTCGGACTAACTTGCCCTGAAGATGCAAGGTTAGAAAGAGTAAGTTTGCAAAAACTCATAGACCTACCACCGCCTAATCAAAAAGCTGTATTAGCTGTTTACGACTTTAAAGACTTAACTGGACAAAGAAAACCTTCTGACAAGATGGCATTGTTCTCAACTGCTGTGACACAAGGTGCTATAAGTTACTTAATAGAAGCATTACTGAGTACAGGTAACGGCACTTGGTTTTCAGTAACAGAACGTGCAGGTCTAAATAACCTGACAAAAGAAAGACAATTAATAAAATCCACAAGAAAGACCTATGACGGAGAAGGTGCTAACAAGCTGAAACCTCTCTTATATGCAGGTATAATTTTGGAAGGAGGCATCATATCCTACGAGTCAGACGTTATGACTGGAGGCAATGGAGCAAGGTATTTGGGTATTGGGAACACAAACCAATATCGCAAAGATGATATAACTGTGTCCATAAGGGCAGTTCTCGTTCAGACAAGCGAAGTTCTATTAAATATAACTGTAAGCAAGACCATACTAAGTGCAGGAGTAAGTAGAGATGTCTTTAGATTCACAGAACTAGGAACGGAGTTAGTGGAAATAGAAACAGGCTACACACAGACAGAAGCCACAGGGTATGCAACAAGGGCTGCTATTGAAACCGCAGTCTATGAATTAGTTATGGAAGGCTTAAAAAGGGAAATATGGGACTTTAATTATATTAAAAAACCAAATCCCACATCAGAGGTAAGAGGATAATGAAATATTTATTAAAGCTTTTTTTACTATTAGCAGCATCTAATTTATTTTCAGGTAACAATGATATATACCTGACACAAAGCGGAGGAGGTGCATTTTTGCTAACTCTAGATCAAATTGGAGCAACTAATATTGTAGGTACTTCAAGCGCAAGGTCTACTTTTGCAGGTGCATCAATCACCGCAGATATAAAACAACAGGGAAACACGAACACTCTAGCAAACGCTATTGCTCAAGCTGCTAGTTCTTCTTGGACGATGTATCAGATTGGTAATTCCAATACCAGTACAATTACTGCAGGGGGCAGTGGTGCTGTAACAAGTTCTGACTTTGACTATAGTGCTACAGGAAACACTAATGTATTGACTTGGTTGCAAGGATCAACTTCTGCAGCAACAAGCGGTAATTTTGATGCTGTCATAACAGGTAACACTAATGATCTAAATATCAGAAGTGAGGTAATTGGTGCTGTAAATAACTGGACTATAGATGGCAACTCTAATGATATTGACGTTACACAAATAGGAACTGACGATAAAAGCATTACTGCCAGTATTACAGGTGATAGTAATAATATAGACATTGACCAAACAACAAGTGCATCAGGTGTCACTGATACGATCAATATAGTTGCTGCTTCTACAAGCGGTGTTATTAATATTGACCAATGCAGTACTGGTTGCTAGTTAGTTTACTTTCTAGTTCTCTATATGCAGATATAGGTGCAATATCAGAACTGCGTGGAAATGGTGAGGTCTTACGCAGTACACAAGACGATAAGCTATTAGCGGAACTATCTTTAGGTATATTAAGTAATGATGATGTAAGAACAGGTGATGGTCGTATGGCTATACAGTTTGTTGATGAATCAGTTATAAAGCTTACAGAACATTCTAAGATTGTAGTTGATGAATATATCTATGATCCTAACCCTGCTAAGTCAAAACTGGCACTCAGGATGGCAAGCGGTACTGCTCGTTTTATAACAGGAAAGCTAGGCAAGATTGATAAGAAAAATATATCTATAAAAACTCCTAGTGCAGATATCTCTATTCGTGGAACAGATTTTACAACTACAGTAGATGAGATAGGAAGAAGTCTGATCATATTGTTGCCTGATGAAGATGGTAACAGTTCAGGTGAGATTACAGTTGAAACAGCTACTGGAATAGAAGTCTTAAATAAACCCTTTCAAGCCACAATGGTAAGTGTTTTTGAGTCACCCCCTACTAAACCTGTAACATTAATAAACATGACCTTAGGGTTGATTAATAACCTTCTTATCATCAACCAACCTAAAGAAGTTGAACAAGCTATTGAAGATCAAAATACAAAATCTTCTAACGTACTAGATGTAGACTTCCTAGAAGAAAACTTTGACGAAGATGAATTAGAAGAAGATCAACTTGCAGTAGACCGTCTATCTATAGATTTACTAAGTGTAGACTTTTTGATTGATCTACTGGCTTTCATAGAAGAGGAAGAAACAAGAGGTAAGATTGGTGATGTTGTTATAGAAGGTATAAAGGTTGGCTATGACTCTAAAGCACAAGTCTATTCTTTTGTAGAAGGAGAGATGCTCACCTTTTTTAGATCAGTTGAAAATACGGTAGACTTACAAATACCAAAGACCAGTGCTTATGAGATACAACTTTTAGTGGGTGGGAAACTTATAGACATAACAGTAAACGGAGGTGGAGATGGGCAAATACATATCACTCAGTCTGATTAGTATTAGTTGTATTATAAGTGCAGGCAATAATACGATAACAGTACAACAGAAAGGTGATGATAGTGTTATCAATATAAAGCAAGTTGGCTACACAAATAATGCCACTGTATATTGCGGATTAAGTAATGGTGTCTATTCAACTCACACTTGCACAAGAGCAACTATAAATCTTAACACCACAGGATCAGGTAATACTGCTAAAGCTTATTCACAATGGTCTAATCATTCTGACAATAATTACACTATCACACAGAACGGTGACAATAATTATGGCTACTTAGATTTAGACAAAGACGATAACACAGGCACGATAACGCAAACAGGTGACAATAATCATGGTGAAATATTAATGGCAGGTGACAATACTACTTACACAATTTCACAAACAGGCAATAATAAGTATGCAAAGATTCGTGCATTTGGGGATAATGCGACCTCAACAATAACCCAATCGGGTACAGGGCTACACAATGCGTACATCTATAACCACAACTATGCTGACAATAATACTTCTAGCATTACTCAATCAGGAAGTGGAACGCATGATGCCGACATATGGTGGTACTCAGATGCAGACAACGGAACAGCTTCTATAGATCAGTCAGGCTCAGGAGATCATACAGCTAGACTAAATTTCTATACAGATGATTACAATGTAGGAGTTACACAATCAGGTGCAAACGATAAAAGTTTCACTGCAACTTATAACTGTGTATCAAGCTGTACTAAGACAGTAACTATTACACAATACGATTGATAAAGTACTTGCAATAAATCCAAACAGGACTATAATAAACATATCAACACAATAAATTGAAAGGGAATAAAATGAAAATAACAACAAAACAAAGACACGAAAACTTCTTAGAGGTTACTTTAAACGGAAGATATGTTGGAATGTCCGCATCAAGCACTGACAAGATAGTTTCTATCAAAACCGCAGGCTACAAAGATTGCAAACTTTTAGGCATTACTTCTACAGGTAAATCGTTTGAAATATCAGGTGGGATAAACGCAGGCGGTGCAAGAAATGACTACTGGTTGTTAGTTGATGAAATTGTTATTGATTACGCTCATAGCGGAAAAGAATTATTAGAATTTCTTTGTGCAATAGAATGGACTGACGAACAGGTTGAATTTTCTAATAAGTTATACAAAGAAAGACAGGAGCAGGCATAAAGCCTGCTCTCTTACTGGAGAAAAAAATGGAAGTTATTTACAAAGGGTGCTTGATTATGAGAAGAAAAAACAGAGTTGGCGAGGTTTATTACGCTTATAGAATTGATGACGACTACGTTGATGCAGAGTTAGTTTATTTGGGCATGGGTCAAACTTTGAAGGGTGCTCAAAAATGGGTGGATATCAAATGCAAGGAGGTGGCGTAAGCCACTTCTATTATTGGAGAAGATTATGAGTGTTAAAGAAAAATATGAAACAGAAATAATGGGCAAAATATATTGCGAATATACAGATTGTAACAATCGCAGAAAAAAAGGTTCATATTACTGTGCTGATTGCCACATGGAAACTTATAGAAGTTCTGTAACTCCTTATGGCTCAAGGGTGTAAACCATGACTAAGTTTACAAGCATTAGTTCAGCACCCACTAGATATATTAATTCGGTGCATGAGGATATAGGTTTAACTGATAAAGATAGAGCCAAGAGAAAAGAATCTATGAAGCGCAGGAAAGCAAAAAAATATAATAACTAAAATAAAGACTGTATAGTTGAGGGGTGATAAAGAAATTTACACCCCTTTTTCTTTTGTTGATTTTGAGTCTGCCTCTAGTCTATCAATCAACACCCACAGAAATACTCAAGCTAAAAACTTTTGATGCTTTAGTTCCACAACAAGAACCTTCAGGATATTTTACTGTACTAGATATTACAGAAGATGATATAACAAGAGAGGGTGGCTACCCACTAAGCAGACAAAGGCTCGCTGAAATACAGATACAATTATTAAGAAAAGGGGCAATAGGTGTTGGTTGGGTAGTTGCCTTTCCTCAAGCAGATAGATTTGGTGGTGACGAAGAATTTGCGCAAGCTTTATCTTTTGCACCTAGTGTTCTTGCTATGTTTGAAAACGATAACGGAGATTATCCACCGACAACAGGAACAGTCATTATGGGTGCTGACAAAGGCGGTATAGATGCACAGGGTGTTATACAGAATATAGATATACTTAAACAGAATGCGAATCAAGGTATTGCCGTTGCTAGAGTAGAAGTTGATTCTTTGATAAGAAGATTACCTCTGTTATTGCGCACACCTGATGGTTGGGTTGCTGCTTATGGAACTGAAGTTTTAAAAATCTTGTCTGGAAATGCAGATACCTACATTATAAAAACGAATGATAATGGTATAGAAGAAATACGGGTTAAAGGTCTTAATCCAGTCAAAACAGATAGCTTAGGTCGTAAGTGGATAAGTTTCGTGAATACCCCTCAGACTAATTTGAAAGAAATGGATGTTGATGGAAAGTTCGTGTTTGTTGGATTTACAGCCAAAGGCATCATGCCTCAACTAGCAACTTCAGTAGGCTTATTAGAGCCACACAAGATACAAGCTGCACTTGCAGAGTCCATCCTCTTAGAAGACAGTCCATATGTTCCAGACTACGCTTTAGCTGAGGAGTTAGCACTGTTAATCTTCACAGTCGCATTTGTTTACGTTCTCCTGACCGCTCTAGGCATAACATGGGGTCTAGTATCGTTTATAGGTATCTTCTCTCTAACAGCCTATTATGGCTTCTACACAATACAACAGGGAATTCTGATTGATGTCACATGGACTCTAATATCACAATTCATAACAGGATCAGTAGCTTTCTATCTTAGGTTTAGAGAACAATACAAACTTAGACAGCAGATAAAAAAACAATTTGAACACTACTTAGACCCACGTCAAATTGCTATTCTGCAAAAATCACCTGAGAAACTAAAACTAGGTGGAGAGAAACGCTATGCTACATTCTTATTTACTGACGTGCGTGGATTTACATCTCTTTCAGAAAGCTTAGAACCCGAACAAGTCACATACATCATGAACAAGGCTTTGACTGCACAACAAAAAGCAGTGCAGAAACATGGAGGAATGGTGGATAAATATATAGGCGATGCAATGATGGCTATATTTAATGCACCTATAGACTTAGATTATCATGAAAATAAAGCTATAGACTGTGCCTTAGACATACAGAAAAATATGGAAGAACTAAATATTGAATTAGTTGAACAAGGTATAGACCCAGTTGCTATAGGTGTTGGCATAAACACTGGATATGCTGTGATAGGTAACATGGGAAGTGAACAAAGGTTTGACTATACAGCTATAGGTGATGCGGTGAACATAGGTGCAAGGCTTGAAAGCGGTACAAAAGAGGCAGGGGTTGATTTGCTCATCGGATATAATACTGCTATAAAGAGTGACTATAGTTTAAGAAAACTAGAACCATTGAAGGTTAAAGGTAAAGAAAAACCATTACAGGTATACACATGGGAATGAAATTATCATTAATACTAGGGGGATTGTTAGTCCTAACAATTGCAAGTTCAGCTTGGTACATTGACTATCAAGCGGATCAGATCAGCACTCTCAAAGGAAATCAGATAGTCCTAGAGACACAGATAGAAGAACAGAACGCTTCTATAGACAGATACTTAGAGCAAAAGAAAGTACAAGAACAACAACTCAATCAGCTTGAGCAAGACAAAAGACAGGCTATGGAGAACGTCAATAGACTCAGAAAGACTTTCTCTAACCTAGACCTTGATGAATCTGCTCTTGCAAACCCTACTGATCTACAGGCACGAATAAATAAAGCATCGGCTAGAGTCATGGCTGAACTTGAAACTATAACTAACCCAAATCAATTTGATGAAAAACGTAATACTAATTAGTCTTACTGTGCTGCTTGCCAGTTGCTCTATGTTGCAATCAGTAAAGCCAGTGCAAGTTAAAACAATAGCAGAGAGATCACCTATATATCATCCTCCTCTGCCCTACCCTATGAGTCTATCTAATGTTGATTGGGAGGTTATGACACCTACAACTATGCAAGAATATCTAGATAGTCTTGAGGCAGGCAACGCACCCAAGAGAGCCTTCTACTCTTTATCAAGTAAAGAATATGAAAACCTATCTATGGATATGGGTGAAATTCAAAGATATACAAAGGATATCTTGAGCATAATTAAATATTACCGAGAGTTAGATAAGCCACAAGAAAGTGTGCAAAAAGATTAATTTGGGATAGAATCAGGCGAATAATTTCAATAAGGAGGTAACTATGGAAATTATGGATATCATTAACTACATCACTATGGCTGTCACAGTAGCTTCTGCAATAGCAGCTTCTACACCCACACCTAAAGATGATGCACTCTTAGGAAAGGCATATAAGATTATAGACCTTATTTCTATAAACATAGGTAAAGCTAAAATGGCAGCACCTAAAGAAGAGTCTAAGTAATGAGTGAATCCCCTGATGCTTTCGTATATAGAGCAACCTTAGACAGGGTGGTTGACGGGGACACTTTAGATTGCACACTTGATCTTGGCTTTGATGTTTTTCTAAATAAACAAAGAGTTCGTTTAGCAGGTATAGACACCCCTGAATCAAGAACAAGAAACCTAGAAGAAAAAGCACTTGGTCTAAAAGCAAAAGAAAGATTGATAGAACTGTGTGTAGGTAAATTTAAAGTCAAATCATTAGGTAAAGGTAAGTATGGCAGAATTTTGGGCATCCCTTATACAGCAGATGGAGAGGATATTTGCCAAAAACTTATCAACGAAGGACACGCAGTTGAGTACTGGGGCGGTACAAAAACAGCTAAAGTCAGAGAAGATGGAACATGGGGAGAATAAAATGCAGATATCAGAAGAGGGATTATCTCTAATAAAAAAGTTTGAAGGATGCGAATTAGAAGCATACCTTTGTCCTGCAGGTGTATGGACTATAGGATATGGTCATACAAAAGATGTTAAAGAAGGAGATAAGATAAATAAGGAAGAAGCTGAGTACCTTTTACAAGAAGAAATGATAGAGTATGAAGGCTATGTGAATGACTTTGTTGAAGTTACTCTACAGCAACATCAGTATGATTCCTTAGTTTCGTTTTGCTACAATTTGGGAGGTGGTTCGCTTAAGAAAAGTACGCTCCTCAAGGTACTCAACGATAGCAAGTATGAGGAAGTACCTGCACAGATAAGAAGATGGAATAAGGCAGGCGGTGAAGTTTTAGAAGGTTTGGTGCGTAGAAGAGAAGCTGAAGCGGTCATGTTTATGGGTGGAGAGTGGTACGCAGTCTGATGGCAAAGTATAAAGAAAAAGATTTTAGGTCAGAGTGGTATCGTGTTAATGCTAAAGAATTGGCTATTGTGTGTGAGGCATTAGATTTACTTTTAGAGAGCGAAACGCTCAATGATCTTGAAACTTATGTAGCAGATGAACTAAGAGCAGATTTAATAAACTCAAATCACGACCACATAACATTACAAAATATTTTTAAAGAACATGGCTCTGTCTAAGAAACAAAACAAAAGACTGGGAGCAATTCTATCTGTTATGTTTGCAGAGGACACACCTAAAGAACACATACAAGAATTAGTCAGTGCAGGTTTTGTAGCTGAAGAAGGTGATAATGTTTCTATCACTCCACTGGGTCTTAACGAGAAAAACAGGCTATGTACGTTGAGCGGATTAAATATAATGTATTCTTCTGAGAAGAAAGAAGTTTAGTGTTTTATATATTGCTCTAGATCACATTTAAGATCATCTGCATTGTAGTCCTGACCTTCATCAAATATTCTACCTTTTGCAGCAAACTCAATAGATTTACAAATAAGAATTAATTCATCATCTTTTAGAAGATAAGATTTTTTTCCGTCTAACAAATCTTTTCTAGTTTTATCTTTGTAAACAGCTTCATAAACTGCTGTGAATACTTGTTCTTTTTCATCCTTAGTAATATCTTCTAAAATAAAATCTAATCTGAATTCTGTATCAGCTTTTAGTTCTTGGTTCTTCTTTAAGAACTTCAACGCTTTCTTAATCAAGGCTACGTCTTTATTAGACAAACTTTTCATTAACATTTTATTTTCTCCTGCTTATAAGTTTTTTTGTAAGTTGTGGTGCTATCTTTGAATTTGGGTTTTTATCGGGATGTACTCTAGACAAAATAAAAGATAATTCTTCTTTTGTAAAACCTAAATTATTTCCACTATTGCTTGCTCTTGCTAGTCTCAAATCTCTTTCTAACAACTGTATTCTCTGTTCTTGAAAATCTAATGCTTTTTTTTGATTCTCAATAATTCTTTGCAAATGACTTGTGTCTTGGTTCTGTTGTGGTGAAGTAAAGGTAAGAGTACCTGTACCTGCTGTAGTTGTACCACCACCACCGTCCACATTTAAATCAACCATTTTCTATTTCCAATTATTTCCTTCATACCAACCTACTAAAGAGTATCTTATACCCCTGCTAACTGGCATGACCTTATGATATAAAAAAGAAGGAAATACTATCACAGTTCCTTTCTGCTTGATGATATCTTGACTGGGTGTACCTATATCCTCTGAGAACATAAACTCGCCACCTGCGTATTCTGTGGGATCAGAAAGCTGTACTGTAATCCCTAGCTTTCTCACTGATGCTCTGTTGTCCATTCTCATATCAAAGTGATTATTATAATGACCGCCTTCTGTGTACTCTGCAATTTGGAATTCTCTAAATCTATTAAGATCAAATCCGAAACATTCGGTATTAGCCATTACTATATATTTTTCTATAAGTGTATTGATCGTTTCATTGTCATCAGTACCAAATGGAAATCCAACTACTGTGGACTGCCTAATGTTTTTGTCTAAGGAGTCGTCACCAACCTTACCTGTTTGTTTGGCTTCTACATGGAATAAAGATTTGATCTGCTCACAGTCTGTTTCAGATACTTCTCCATCCCATGCGTACCACCAACTGTTCATTATTTCTTATCTTTGTTCAGCCGTTGTTTAGCCTCAGAAGATAATATGATCCTGTTCCACATGTTACCCTTCTTACGCTTCCTGATTAATCCAGTGGCTTCATCAGGGCAGCTTTCTCTCCACGTTTCATCTAATTGTTTTAGATTCATTCTTACTCTCCTATTTGTTTATATACCAAAGTTCAAACTTTTCCCATATGGCTCTACCGAAATAGTATGGTAAAAATACTATTAATATCCAACCAAATAAAGCTAAAAATAAAAGTCCAACGACTGTAAAGAAAAAGACATCTCTCAAAGTATCTAAAATATTATTTTTTTTATCAGTGCTTTTCACAGGTCTGCCCCATTCGTCATGTGGTTCGTTAGGTTCATACATATTAATTCTCCTTTATTTAAGTTCTTATTTGGTAATCTTTTTGTACAACACCAACATCTTTGCTTCCTCTAAAATGTGCTTTCACAAATATGTGTTTGCCATCAGCTAATCTTCTTAGATGTTTACGGACACTGTGGAAGGCTGTACCTGATGATCTTTGACCATTACTTGTAGTGTTGCTGCCCACCTCATTCCCATAAAGGTCTAGGACAAGTGTTTTATGTTCCCATGTTGGCTTACCTCTTAACTCACTTGCTTTGTATCTACTGCGACTCTGTAGGTGTTGTGGCTTTACTCCTTTTACACTTTTAGTATTTGTGATTTGTGGATAATGCAACATTGTAAAAAAGGTGATCAGTAATTCGCTAGCTGCTTGCGCCCAAGCATTGAGTGATTTGTTTGTGTACATACCAGTTGCATCAGCACTCACATCTATAATACTAGCAAATGGGTTAGTGGTTATATCTTCATTTAACCAAAAGGTATAGCTTCCGTCATCATGAAATTTGAAGGTATAGATGTTGGGATCGTAAACAAAACAATTATCTAATTTATTAAAAGGAAACATCATCACACGATACATACCTTTAGTTATAGTTCCATCTAACTCATGAACATCAGTGTCAGTATCTTCCATGACCATCATATTTATAATTACATCTCCTGTATCAAATTGAACAAAAGTGCTTTCGTAAGGTAAGACGTAAATGACTTCACTGGCAATCTTTTCTGCCTCTTCTTTTGTAAGTGTTTCACCGTTTAAATCTACATAGAACTTTGCACTTTCTTGTATGTGTTTGCTCAGACCTTTGAAGTACGAATGCAAAACAAAAGGGTCTTGATTTGCCGATATGATATGTGAAGGCAGTCTATAATTTTCTGCAAAGAAATGATTTGCTTTCTTGTAAGATTTACATAACTCTCCGTCTATATAATCAGTAGTCGGTGTTTCTGCATTTGGGTCTAAGCCTTTATAGCTGTGTAGTAATTTTTCTAATATTATTTTATTCATTTTATATCTCCCCTTTTTCTTTGAGATAATTATCTAACCATTCTCTAGCTTCTTTGAAACTCATACCATCAACAGTTATAGGGTTAATTTGATCTTCTCCCTTATATATATTCCAACCCATATAGTAGTCACTGGTTTTTATAAAGTATTCTTTATATCCATATAGTGATTTGCTTGAATCATGTCTGTGTCCTATACCCCCCCATACATGAGCAAGTTCTTTGTGCAGTCTTTTTAGTTTTATCATTTTATATTTCCTCAATTTAAAGAATACACAATGGACTAATTCATAATGTAAGTCAACAACTTATACAGAAAATGTTTCACATGAAACATAAAGTTATTTTTAAAAGTTACTTGATATACTCTGTCAATCTAGTATAATCCGTTATGTACTATATAAATTGAAGGAGATAAAATGACAGAATATATACAGCTAGTAGATGGCATCAATGTCTACAATGGGGACGATTACAAATACAAATTTGTTGATGAAAAGTATCACAGATATGCTTGGTTAATCGTCAAAGAGAATCACATCCAAATCTTAGAAAACAAGACTGATCAATCTGACAAAGAACTTAAGTCAGAAATTGTCAGGACTTGGTTCATGATTGAAAATGAAATGGTCAAGCAACATAATAATGCTAAGGCTAAATCTAGGAGAACTACTAATGCCTAGAAAAACAATCATAACTAAAAAGATTAGAAGGCTTACATCAAGAGAGATTAATTTATTAGTCAGTGGTGTAGTTGCTTTTGAAATGGAAGTTGAAACAGACCCACACTTTGTACATGATCATTTTGTAAAAGAACTAGATGCCTTACAAGGAATGTACAAGCACTTAGCAATCATAGTGGAGGACGAGAAATGAAAACATCTACAGAATCAATGTCATGGTATAAGAAGGTTGACGAAACTTGGAAGTCAGTCGGAGTCAATCCTAATGTTTGGAATAGCACTCCTGCTGACTACAAAGTAGTCTGTAAAACCATCAAGGCTCTTTGGAAAAAAGAGATGGGTACAAAGTTCCCATATACATTAAAAGAAGTGTCAGGAAACAGGGACACTTGGTGCAAGGACAGAAAAACCTTTACTGTAAATCCAACTAAAGGTTGGGCAGAGATCATACATAACTTGGGTCACTGGATGGGTTATAGAAAGAATCTTAAAAGACCTCACTGCGCTGAACACGCTGCGATGGAATATAGACTGACTAAATATGTTGCCGAAAATAATTTAGTTGCAATATCAAATCAGGAACTTGCCAAACCTAAAGTCAAAGTCAAGGTCAACAAAGTTGCACAGAGATATGAGAGTAAGTTGAAGAGACAAGAGAAGTGGTCTAAGGCACTCAAACAAGCAGAACGCAATCTTGCTAAGGTTGAGAAAGAAATTAAAAAGTATGAGAGGGTACATTCAGAAGAAAAGCTGACAACCAAACAATATATTAGTTTTGACTGAAAGAAGGAGTTGACCGAAAGCCATAACGGATTTAATATCATTCACCCACAAAAAAAGGAGGACAGATGTCTATAGAGTGTTTGAACGCAGCCTTAAAAGTAGAAGGCTTACCCACCAGTTCCAAGTTTGTTTTAGTAGTTCTGTCAAACTACGCAGACGAGAGATCAACTTGTTATCCATCACATTCCCACATTGGAAAAATTGTAGGCATCAAAGACAGGAAGCACATTGGCAAGATCATCAAACAATTAGAAGTTCTTGGTTATCTTAAGATCAACAAAAGATATAGGGATGATGGAGGTAGCTTAAGTAATTTATATCAATTATCCATCCCCAGTAGTCTACAGACCCCTCCCCTTCTACAGACCCCTACCCCAGTGGTCTCAGCACCCCACAATACTAAAGAAGATACTAAAGATAGAGATATAGATAATGACTTTGAAACTTTTTGGAAAAGCTATCCAAGAAAAATTAATAAGTATCAGGCAAAGCAAAAGTATTACTCAGTCGCCAAAACTTACGACAAAGAAAAGTTAAACCAAATGTTAGAAAAGTTTGTTGCCCACTGCAAAGCAGAATCTACAGAACAAAAATTTATCCCACATTGCTCAACTTGGTTAAATCAGAAAAGGTTTTTGGATTATGAGGATATAAAAATAGAGGACATCAAGAAGATCACACCTATAAAAGATAAAGACAAAGACAATAGACCACAGTGGATGCGTGATAAAGAGACTCTAAGCAAACAAAACGAAGCTAGGGTATCTAGTTCATGGTCTACAGAAGAACAACCTAAGAAAGCATTTAAACCTAATCCAAAGGCGAGCAAAAAATTAGCAGAGATAGCTGCTAAACATAATTTGTAGAATGTTAGAGGTAGAAATCATTGGGAGAAACTTTACCGCCAGTAGAGTCATAGATAACTTTGCATTCATCGGCTCTAGGTCTACGCTTCTCCAAGACCCATTTGCTAATGCAACCTTGTGTAAATGTATGACCAGTCTTGTCCTTACAGACTTCAATGAATTGGTGTTGAGTTAATGATTTATTGTTCAAGTATTCAGCTAATTTCATGTTTTATATTATTCCTAAATGGTTTGCTAAAAATCCAAACAGGAATTATACTGCAATATTGAATCAAATGAAAATAATAAAAAGGAGAAAATATGAATAATAATCCGTTTGATAATTTTGAGATAGAACACCTATCTAATTCCAGTATCAGTTCTTTTATTTCTAATCCCCCTAAGTGGGTTCTTAACTATCTGTATAAGATTAGAAGTAAGACCAACGCAGCAATGACTAGAGGATCAGTCAGTGACCATGAGATAGGCAGACAATTCTCAGACCCGTTATCTCTAGCAGAGTCTATACAAAGAGCAGTCCTTGAATATGACACAACGATCAAGCAACTTAAGAAAGAAGACGGCTTTGATATAGATAATGATAAAGAACTTAAAGAGAAACAGAACCTAGCCAAGTATCTAGAACTTGCCATACCGCATTACAAGAACTTAGGTCAGCCTGAATCTTATCAGCAGAGAATAGAATTACAGTTAGAAGAAATACCCATTCCAATCATTGGGTTTTGTGATCTAACTTATGAAGGTATCGTCAGGGATATAAAAACCACTGGCAGACTACCCTCAGAAATACCTGATTCAGTTAATAGGCAACTGTCCATTTACAGTACTGCCCTTAACGGATATGTACCGCTAGTAGACTATGTTGTTGTCAACCGCTCTAGACAAGAGGTTGTAACAATGCAGGTCAACGATGTGGATAAATGGATGTCACAAGTCAAGGGTGCTGCAATAGCAATGCAGAACCTTTTAGCTTTGGGCGACTTAAATGAAATAACTTCAGTGATGTACCCTGACTTCTCCGATTGGATGTGGTCAGACTTTGAAATTGCTGAAGCCAAAAAAATATGGAGTATAAAATGAATGATATATTAGTAAATTGTATCAATGAAATTGCCAGTCTTTCTAACGAAGATAAGGTAAACATAAAAGGTAAGTTCTACACCACAGTAGATACTAGAGTAGAAATATTCAGAAAACACTTTGGCATCAATGCAGAGATAAGAACTGAGATCATATCTCACGATCTAGACAGGGTTGTTGTTAAAGCATCGGTCTTAGTCAAGAACGAAGGTCAGTGGATCACAATAGGCACAGACTTTGCTGAAGAGTTTAGGAATCAGGGCATGGTCAATAAAACATCAGCTTTAGAGAACTGTTGCACCTCAGCTATCGGTAGAGCCTTAGCAGCTTGTGGACTAGGAGGAGGCGCATACGCTTCTTCTTTTGAGGTAGACAATGCCATCAATAGTAAACCTGCAGCACCTGACACCACCACTGGCTACAACATCAAAGAACTCAATGGCAACATAAAGAGTAACTGCAAGACTGCAAGTGACTTCTTAGTACAGATGAGAGTGGAGTATCAAAAGTGTGTGCAAGAAGAGAAGTCATTCAAAGGTTTATATCTGATGAATAAAGATCAGATAGACCAAGCCCATGACAGTGTTCCTGCAAGTGACAAGCAAGTTAAGGATGGGTTCAAAGCACTCATAGAACTAGGAGAGTCAGCATGAATAAACATACAAGTAGGTCAGAGTATAGAAGAAATACTAGGCAAAACATCTGTGTTGACTTGAATACATACAGAAGAGTTGTTGATATAAGAGATGCATTGCAGAACCTCAACAAGTCGTATCGTTTTACAGACAAACACATTAGTCTCAACGACACTGTTAAGTGGCTTGTTAATATGAAACCTGAATCATGGATTCAAGACATCAAGGGGTGGTCAATATGAAGAAGATGTTAGGAACAGTACATGGTTATTTAGCATGGCAAGAAACTGACAATGATACTGGTGAAGATACTTTTCATTGTGTACCTCATGATGGTTGGGACTATAAACAGTTTCCAAGCATGGAAAAACTTGGTAAGTACATCGGTCAAAATAAATTGAAAACATATTAGGAGATAAAATGAAAAAGATGACACTCACAGACTGCCTCTATGAAATTATGAAAGACGGAGCATGGCACACCTTTTGGGGTCTGCAAGACCGTATATCAACTTCCTTTGATAAATTTTATGGAGAAGCAACTATCTCAGCAGGTCTAAGGAAACTTAGAAACTATGAGGAAAGAAAAAAGTATAACCTTAAAGAGTATGGCGAGGTCGTAGACAAA
>Ga0209634_1001148_pt1 | contig 19706 bp, 28 predicted proteins | sample LinPmetageLP40_FD_184043 | JGI IMG/M metagenome (GOLD analysis project Ga0209634, IMG submission 184043) | Marine viral communities from the Pacific Ocean - LP-40 (SPAdes) (version 2) | ecosystem: Environmental > Aquatic > Marine > Oceanic | place: Pacific Ocean | collected 2010-08-26 | reverse complement strand
AGAAGAAATTTAAAAATCGTAAAGACCAAGATATTGATAATGATGGTGATGAAGATGAGTCTGATGAATATCTTCACAATCGTCGTAAAACTGTAAGTAAAGCAATTGACACAGATGATGAGTCTGGTGAACCAGTTGCAAAAACTGATCGTCGTAAAAAGCTTGACAAAAAAGATAACGATGCTGATATGGAAGCCGAAGGCTACGGTAAAAAGAAAATGAAAGAGGCTATGGAAAAAGGTATGCCTCCTGGAGAACATGTGTTTGACAAAGAAGTTGATGGCAAAAAAATCATGGTTCATAAACTTGAAAAAACTGGTAAGTTCTGTGCATATGTTGATGGCAAAAAAATCGGTGAATATGATGATTTGAAATCTGCAAAATCAGCAGCAATGGACTCATCTGAAGCTGTTAAAAACGAAGGCTACAACAAAAAGATGAAAAAAGAAGAACTTCAAGCTAAATTAGAAGGCTCTGATCTTGATGAAATAAGTAAAAAAACTCTTGGTAATTACATTAGGAGATCGGCAGATGATCTGGAACATCATGGATTCACAGTTGGTGCAAATAAGCCAAAGCAAGATTACAATAAAGCAGCTAATCGGCGTATTGGAATTCGAAAGGCAACAGATCGTTTGACTAAAGAAGGTGAAGAACAAGCAAGACCGGGCACAAAAGCCCAACAAAGAGCGTTTGATAAAGCTGATAAAACTGCGAAGCCAAAAGATAAAGTATCTTTGAAACCTATGCCTGCTTCATTGTCAATAAAAATGAAAGATGAATCAATAGGTAGAACAGCTGGAAATAGCTATCATAATCTACAAAAGGCAAAGAGAATGGCGGCAAAAGATGGCCACGACTATGATAAGTTACCAGCATATGATCGTACACATGATAACCACAGAGACTATTACGATAACAAAGCTAAAACAACAAAAGAAGATAAAACGCCTAGCTATCTTATGAAGCGTATTCAAGAAAAGGCTAATCATGTACCTCAAGACGAAACTAGAGATAGTTTTGATAAACAGGTCGCTGGTCGCAGACTTACAAAAACATTTAACAATGAACTTGAAGGACAAATGACCGAACAAGAATTTGTAGCTATGCATGATCCTAGAAATGCAGAAGTTCCAGAATTCGCAAATGCTCCAGTAGTACATGCAAAAACGTTTAAATCATTTAAAGATTCCGTAAAAGCGGGTCCTAAAAGAAGTGGTGACAACGACAAAGGTGATAAAAACGTCATTAGGAATACTTAAAAAGTGAAATAATAATGAAAATATTTGATGATGTAAATGAAGATAATCTTGTGCTATTTGCAGCAAGAAATTATTATAATCCAAAGTGTATAGATGTTGATGAATTTTATGAAGATTTGAATAGAATAAAATATGTGAAAAGACTAGTAAATAGGTATCTAGGCCGTGAAGATAAAAAACTATCTGTGCGGCTGATACTTAATCATATTGTTATTATATTTAACGTTTTTGGAATTGAAGCGGCAACTAAAATTATGAGATTAAAATTTGATAATCGCAATTGGTCAATTATTAAACCATTTTTGATCTATTTGAAATATATAAAATATGATGAATATTCGGATATTGAAATGGATCAATTTGTAGTAGATGAATTAAGAAAGATATAAAAATGGGAATGATTGCAAGAGCGGGTGACCTGCTTTATACTTTTAGATTTTTAACACTATTGGTTACACCATTTGATAGAACAAATGCTTTTAAACTTGGCATAATTGATCGTGATGGTGTAAGGCAAAAAGAAGTAGAAATAAAAACTAGTGAACAAAAAAGTGCGTACACTCATTTTCATAGAATGGTATTTAACATTAAAAAATTGATAGCGAAAGCACCTGGAGGAAAGACTACTGTAGGATCATATGCTGCAGCACTTTATTTAATAAAAGAAAAATATAATTTAAATGATGATTCTCTCAAAAAATTAGCTGAAAAATGTGGATATGATTCTTTTGATTTTTTAGCGGAAGAAAATACATGGTTTACTTCCGAAGGTAATAAACTATCTAAAGGCGTGTATAAAATAAAGAACAGTAAAGTTTTAAATGTCAATATAGAAGAAATAGTAAAAGCAAAAGATCAGATTAGAATTGAAGAAGAATGTTATCCAGTAGGAAATATTTTTGGATTGAATATTTACGAAGCAAAGCATTTAAAAACGAATCAGAAAATATACATTACTATTGAGGAGATAATGTAATGAGAACGCCAAGAAATTTAAAACTTATTAATAAAATAAAAAATAGTGGCGTTGCTCCTAAAGGAACATCTATGGGTAAGAATACCAAAGAAAATTCTGAATATGATAATGAAGGTGGTATGGCAAAAGGTCAACTAAAAACTATTGCGGATGCTGCTTTGGAATTGCATGATATGTTAAAAGATGATACTAATATGCCCGAATGGGTTCAGTCAAAAATAACAAAAGCTACGGATTATATTGATACTGCTAGAGATTATATGAAGAATGAATTACCCGCAAAATCGGTCAAAGAAGATGCTCCTGCAATGAGTATGAGTGGCGGTCATGTTGCAAGTCATGATGCATTTCCTTTAGGTAATCCTAATCATGATAAAATGATTAGAAGAAACATGAAACCTATTGATGTTGAAGATAAACGATATAAAAAGAAAAAGCGCCAAGGTGAAACTGTAGTACTCAAAAGATTTAAAGGTTATATGAAAGGTCTATAATGCTAACTTTCAAATCATATTTAACTGAAGCTACTGGTAAAGGTTTAACAATCTTTGACATAGATGAAACTATGTTCAAAACAAACGCTAAAGTTGGTATAAAAAAAGACGATAAGATTATTAAGAAACTTACAAATCAAGAGTATAACACATACAAATTAAAATCTGGCGAAAGTTGGGATTTCGGCGAATTTAAAAACGCTGAAGTATTCAATAAAACATCAACACCTATAGCTAGAATGATTGACAAAGTAAAAGCTATTCTGAAAAATGCAACTAAAGCAGGATCAAAAGTTATTATCGTTACTGCAAGAGCGGACTTTGATAATAAGAAATTATTTCTAGATACATTTAGACAACAAGGCATTGACATTGACAAAGTTTATGTTGAACGTGCTGGCAATTTAGGTCATGGTCCACCCGCCGAAAATAAGATAGTAATTTTTAAAAAATATTTAGATCAAGGCATTTATAAGCGTATTCGTTTCTTTGATGATGCTAAGAGTAATCTTACTGCATTCTTATCACTTCAAGATCAGTATCCAGATGTAAGTTTTGAAGCTTTTTTTGCCAAGTCTGATGGCAGGGTTAACCGGGTGAGATAATGTTAAAAGTTTATGTGACACTTTTTGTTATTGGTATTATAGGTTCTATAGGCTTTGCAGGTTATAAAACTTGGAATAATATGCAAGCTAAAATAGAAGTTCTCAAGGAAAATAACGCCAAATTGAATGTTGCTGTTGAAACGCAGACTGCAACAATTTCTACTATGGAAAGTGATATAGTAAGAGTTAATAAACAGCTAGATAAAGTAAATAAAGATTTAAGACGCACACGCACCAGAAATAAAATTTTATTGAAAAAGATACAAAAACACGATATTGGTATGTTAGGTGAAGCAAAGCCCGATTTAGTGGAACGTGTTATAAATAATGCAAGTGAAAAAGCACTAAGATGTTTTGAAATTATATCTGGCGCTGAATTGAGAATGGAGGAAAAGAATGCAAAGAATGGTAAAGCGTTCAATAGTGAATGTCCTTGGCTTTATGATGATCTTAACATTGCTGACGGGTTGCTTGGGTCGCAATGACATTCCAGAGCCAATACAAATAAGAACAAAACCAGTCGATAAACCTGAACTCATTTTGCCTAAAGCTGATGAATTAATACAGAGAAAAATAGAGTGGATTCTTGTTACACCAGAAAATCATAAAGAGTCTTTTGCTGAATTAAAAGATAAGGGTAGACCTCTTGTTTTCTTTGGCTTAACTGATCAAGGTTATGAAAATATTTCTCTAAATTTATCTGATATCCAGATGTATGTTTCACAACAACATGCTATAGTTGATGCTTATGAGAAATATTATAATCAAGCAGAATCAAAACTTGACATGGCAGTTACCTTAGAATGATTACCCCACTCACTAAGAAGAATCTTATTATAACAGATTCTTAGGATTTGTCAATATAATAAAAAGTTGATTTGTCGCATCAAAATAGTAGCAAAATATCTAATAATCATTAATATATGTACTTTACAAATACCTAAAAATACTATATAATGATACAGATATAAAAATCAAACAAAATATAGACAGGAAAAGCGAATGCTATTTGAAGAACAAATTGCACGGAAACCAGATTTGTACCCGTGGACAAAACAATTTATTGAAGCTATTTGGAAAGGCTTCTGGACACCCGAAGAATTTAATTTTAGATCAGACTACTCCCAATTTAAAACTGATCTTACTGAAGCCGAACAACAAATAGTCATAAAAACAATGTCGGCAATCGGGCAAATCGAAATAGCAGTTAAGAGTTTCTGGGCTGATGTAGGTAAACATTTGCCACATCCTTCTATAAAAGATTTAGGATATGCTATGGCAAACTCTGAAGTCATTCACAATATGGCTTATGAAAAAATTCTTGATGTTCTTCATATGACACATGTATTTGAAGAAAATTTGAATGAAGAAGTTATTAAAGGTCGTGTGGATTATCTCCGTAAATATAACAACAAAGTTTATGAAGATGATAAAAAGCAGTACATCTATTCAATTATTTTGTTTACCTTGTTTGTTGAGAATGTAAGCTTGTTTAGCCAGTTCTATATAATCATGCATATGAATAGAAACAAAGCGGTAATGAAAGATTGTGCCCAACAAGTACAATACACACGAAATGAAGAAATGCTTCATGCACAAGTAGGTATCAAGTTAATTCAAACTTTACGTCATGAGTATCCAGAATATTTTGATAAAGAATTGCAAGACCGCATTGAGCAAGAATGTATTGATTCATTAAAAGCGGAGAGTAAAGTAATTGATTGGATTATGGGAGATTATGCAGTAAAAGGATTAGATGCTAATATTTTAAAATCTTTTATTGCATATCGTATGGCAGAGTCTATTGATCAAATTGGTTTTAATAGTTCGGAAATTAAATTTGATCAAGCTGCCGTTGATGAAACGTTTTGGTTTGAAGAAGAATTGTTAGGCGCAAATATGACAGATTTCTTCCAAAAACGTCCTGTAGAATATGCTAAAGGACAAGGCATTACTGCAGATGATTTATTTTAGGAGTATATAATGGGATTTGAATGGGCTAATGAAGATGCACGGACTTTTCTAAGCCGTGGATATATTGACGGTAATATGACTGTTGAAGAAAGAGTGAGGAATATTGCTCAGACAGCGGAAGCTATTCTTGATAAAGAAGGTTTTGGCGATAAGTTCTATGATTACATGAGTAGAGGTTTTTACAGTCTTTCTTCTCCAGTTTGGTCAAACTTCGGCACTAAAAAAGGTTTACCAATTTCATGTAACGGTGTTTACATTGAAGATGATATGGCATCTATCTTAATGAAAAATGCTGAAGTGGGAATGCAAACAAAAATGGGTGCTGGTACATCTGGCTACTTTGGCGCCATTCGTGCCAGAGGTGAAGATATTAACTCTGGTGGTACTGCGGATGGTCCAGTTCACTTTATGAATCTTACTGAAACTCAAGTTGATGTTGTGGCGCAGGGTTCGGTAAGACGTGGATCTTTTGCTGCATACTTGCCCATTGACTCTCCAGACATTATGGAATTCTTAGAGTGTAGAGAAGAAGGTTCATCTATCATGCACTTATCTTTAGGTGTTTGCATTTCAGATGAATGGATGCAATCTATGATTGATGGCGATTCTGATAAAAGAACAGTTTGGGCAAGAGTATTGCGTAAGCGCCGTGAGAGTGGATATCCATATCTTTTCTTTAGTGATACTGTTAATAATAATAAACCACAAGTTTTGAAAGATAAAGACGTTCCTATTTGGGCATCTAATCTTTGTTCTGAGATTTGTTTACCTTCAAGTGAAGAATGGTCTTTCGTCTGCAATCTTGCGTCTATGAACTGTGCAACATTTGACGATTGGGAAAACACGGACGCTGTAGAAACTATGATTTGGTTTCTTGATGCTGTAATGGAAGAATATTGTGAAAAAACAAAAGACATTGCATTTATGCATTCAGCATATAATTTTGCATTACATTGGAGAGCATTAGGTTTAGGTCAATTGGGTTGGCACACATATCTACAGTCAAAAGGTTTAGCATTTGAATCGTTTGAAGCGCATATGTTATCTACAAAAATTAGTAAGTTTATTGATGATAAATCACTTGAGGCATCACAAGAATTAGCTATCGAATATGGTGAACCTGCAGGTATGTTAGGTACTGGTGAAAGAAACTTGACACGAACAGCAATTGCACCAACAACATCTTCTTCATTTATTTTGGGTCAAGTATCACCATCTATTGAACCTCTTGCATCTAATTACTTTACAAAAGACTTAGCGAAAGGTAAATTTACTTATCGTAATCCACATCTAAAAGGTGTATTGCACGATCATGGTAAAAACGATGATGCAACTTGGAAATCTATTCTTATCAAAGGTGGATCAGTTCAACACTTGGATTTCTTATCTCAAAAAGAAAAAGACATATATAAAACTTTTAGTGAAATTACTCCATTGTCTATTGTGCAACAAGCTGGTGCTAGACAAAAATATATTGACCAATCTCAATCGCTAAATATACTCATACATCCAGACGTTCCTGCAAAGGACGTTAATTCATTAATAATAGAGGGTTGGAAGTTGGGAGTAAAAACATTTTATTATCAGCGATCTGCAAACCCCGCACAAGAATTAGTAAGAGATATTATGACTTGTGCGTCATGTGAGGGCTAATATATGGCAAGAAAAGAAACATTTTATATTGACTGTCCTTTATGTCAATATCAAACCGAAGTAGAAGTTTTAAATGGTGATAATGACGCAGAACCAGAATGTTGTCCTATGTGTGGTAGTCCTATAGAACTATACACTGACGAGGATGAAGAAGAATAGTGTGGTTTTATGAAAACAAAGAATTTAATCCAACTGAAAGTGAATTAGAGTCTTGGGTTGGATTTGTATATTGTATTACCGATTTAACTAATAGTAAAAAGTATATAGGCAAAAAAACTTTTTGGTCAACAAGAAGGTTAAAGCCATTAAAGGGTAAGAAACGCAAAAGAGTTAGGAAAACTGTATCCGATTGGATGAAATATTATGGGTCAAATGTAGAAGTTAAATTACTTCTAGAAGAAAGTGGTGAGAAAAGATTTAAAAGAGAAATACTATTATTATGTAAAACCAAAGGCCTTATGAGTTACTATGAAGCTAAAGAGCAATTTGATCGGGAAGTACTTTTCAAAGATGAATATTATAATGAATTTATAGGTTGCAAAATTCATTCAAATCATGTGAAAGGAAAAGATGATGGGTCAAGTAGTTGAGTTTCCAAGTAAAGTTGAAAAAGAAATATCTGATGTAGATGTTCAGTACTTAGAACTTGAAAGACAAGCGAAAGAAATAAAAGAACAAAAAAGCGCGATTGCAAAATCAGTTGAAGAAAGGTCTAAAAAATGTACGAATATAAATGTAAAATCTTGAGGGTAGTTGATGGCGACACAGTAGACATTGACATTGACCTAGGTTTTGGTATTTGGATTCATAAAGAACGAGTCAGAATGATGGGTATCGATACTCCAGAATCTAGAACTAGAGACTTACTAGAAAAACAGTTTGGTCTAGCAAGTAAAGCCAGACTAAAAGAATTATTGCCTGTTGGTTCAACTCAAATTTTAAAGACTGAGATTGATAAATCTGGTGAAGATAAAAAAGGCAAATTTGGTCGTGTACTTGGAGACTTTTTGGTCGAAAGAAAAGTTGGTGGTACACATGAACAAAATGTTAGAGCCACTTCTATTATGGTTGAAGAAGGATATGCAGTAAAATACTTTGGTCAAAACAAAGCCGATGTTATAACAGCACATTTAGCCAATAGAAATAAATTATTACATGAAGGTAAAGTTGTTATTAAAGATTGACAAACGATTTAAAATATGCTATGATATTCATGATGAACAACGGAGAATACAATGATTCTAATTGATTATAATGGCGTGGCAGTTGGTACTTTTCTATCTCAGAAAGGTAATATGGTAGAAGAAGGTCTTTTACGAGTCATGATTCTAAACCAAATTCGTATGTATCGTAAAAAGTATTTTAAAGAATATGGTGAAGTAGTAGTTGTTGCAGATGGTGGTGGTAACTTCCGTAAAGAAATATTTCCACAATACAAATGGAGACGTTCTGAAAGTCGTGAAGAATCGTCGATTGATTGGAATGAGGCATTTCGCATTCTTAGTGTTATATTTGATGAAATTGCAGAAAACTTTCCATACAAAACTATTAGACAATGGGGTTGTGAAGCTGATGATACAATCGCAAGAATTGCGTTTGAAACTCAAGAGTTTGGTAAGCATGAAAATGTTATGATTATTTCTGGTGACCACGATTTTATCCAACTACAAAAAATGCCAAATGTAAAACAGTTTAGTCCTATCACTAAAAAAGCTGTAACTGTAGATGATCCCCATAGATGGACTATGGAGAAAATATTTAAAGGTTGTGGTAGTGATGCAGTTCCTAATATTCTATCTCCTGATAATGCAATTGCTGATGGCATACGTCAAAGACCTATGACTAAAAAGAAAATGGATGCTTGGATTAATGCAGATGATATGCGTAAAGAAATGGGAGAAGAAATCTATAGAAACTTTTGTCGTAATAAAAAACTTGTAGATTTGACAGAAACTCCCGAAAACATAAAACAAGAAATTATAAATACATATGAAGCACAAGATCCTCACAAAAATAAGGGTAAGGTGTTTCCCTACTTGGTAAAGAATCGTTGTAGACTATTATTGGAATGCGTACAGGAGTTTATATGAAATATGTTTTTGAAATGTTAGATGAAGTGAAATCTACAAAAAAAGTGGAAGATAAAATACAAATTCTTCAAAGTTATAATTCAATTTGGGCATTAAAAGATGTACTGAGAGGTACATATGATACATCTTTAGAATGGGATCTCCCTAAAGGATCCCCTCCTTTTGAGGCTAATCAAGGTTTTAATGCTCCAGCTAATCTTTTACAAGAGCATAAGCAATTTAAGTATCTTGTCTTAGGTGAAGCAAGTAAGAATTTACCTAAGCTTCGGAGAGAAATGCTATACATAAAATTATTAGAATCAATTCACCCAAAAGATGCAGAGGTTGTAATTAATATGACAAGTCAAAAAAATATAACAGGTGTTTCAAAGACAACAGTACAGAAAGCTTTTCCTAATCTAATACCTACATAGATGTTTACCAATTCAACCAAAAATAAAAAAACTTTGATGCTGGCTTCTCCCTGAGTTGCCAGCTTTTACTTTTAATAAGGAGAATGCCATGCCTCATACGCAAATTCAAAGATTAATCAACGATAGTGCAGAATTACAGAATTTTGTATATAAACTTGAGAATGAGGGAAAATACGATTTAGTAAAAAAAGTCAGAGCAAAGAAGGAATTTTTAGACAAATATATAACGAAAAAATCTATAATGTCTGGAGTAGAAACAGCATAATAAATTCAAATAAATTCAAATAATTTAAAAAAGGGGGTTGACAACAGCCCCCTTTTATGTTAGATTACTAGTATAGAAAGAATCACTTGAAAGAGAAACCAATGTATCGTATCAATCAAATCGCAAAAATCTTAAATTGTGCAGAAGTCTTTGCCGCGCAAGTTTTAAGCAAAATTTCTCATATGGATCTTAGTGAAATGAGCCAAGAAGAATTTGAGTTTTGGGTTAACTATTACTCGACAAGAGCCGATTGGGATCCCAGCACTATGCGCCAAGAAGAATTTGAGTTTTGGGTTAACTATTACTCGAAAGATTTGATCAATGCTTGATACGAATCATATGATTACTTTCGTGGCAGTCGCCTATGTAAATTAAGGGTTGACAAGACCCTTTTTTTATGCTATTAATAGTATGTAATCAGAGAGAAAAGAGAATCACTATGAAAATCGCAGAAACAATCCTTTCACAAATCAAAACAATTGATCCTCGCGCACTTTGGGCTTGGGGTTCAAAAGAATATATGCGTACCTCTACAGACGGTATCATGTTCAAAACTTCAGGAATGGTTAAGTGGAAAGGAAAAGTTCAGATCGAATTGAATGGTTCTGACCTTTATGATATTACTTTTATGCGTATCCGTAAAGTCAAAGGCGTACATACTTGTATCACTGATAAAAAAATGACAGACGTTTTTGTTGAGGATCTTGTTAGTGTTATTGATATGCAAGTAGGATAAAGCAATTATAAATAACGACAGTTGAGCCAGCATTGCTGGCTTTTCTATATAAAGACTAGACAAGATAAAAAAAATATGTTATAATAAGTGAAAGATGAATCGTTAAAGAAAGTGTCAAATGAATATCTTTATACTAGACAATGATCCGATCATTGCAGCACAACAGCAATGTGATAAACACGTTGTAAAAATGATAGTAGAAAGTGCCCAAATGCTTTCTACAGCACATAGAATGTTAGATGGTACCGTTGAAACACGACCATCAAAATCTGGTAAACGTATGATTAAATATTACCGCCATCCAGATGAAAGTTTAGAAAATACTTTGTATAGAGCGGTTCATCACCATCATCCATGTACTGTATGGACTATGAAAACCGATAATAACTATATGTGGCATTATGATCATTTTCGTGCCCTTTGTAAAGAATATACATATAGATATGGAAAAATTCATAAAACAGAACCTTTACTCACAAAAATATTACAATCTACTCCAAAAAATATTAAACCAGGCTACAAATACATGTTGTCTGAATTTGCGCTTGCAATGCAGCACGAACCTCAATGTATGTATCCAGATAATCCTGTAAAGTCTTATCGTGAATATTACAAAACAAAACAAGATAGGTTTAAAATGTCATGGACAAAACGAGAATGCCCAGATTGGTTCACAGCCGTAGCAAGTTAGTAAAATACGAATATAGCAATCTGCAAAGAGCTAGAAAATTGTCTGCAGAAAACCCTAATAAAATTGCTATAATTAAACTTTGGGAATTAGAACTACATAAGCAAAAATTAGCAATACAAATGGATATGTCATGCCCCTTTACACGATAAAAAATATTAAAACTAAAGAAGAATGGGATGTTGAATGTAGTTGGAATGAACTACAGGAAATGTTAAAAACAGATAATGATTTAACACAAAAACTATCTATGCCAAAAATTGTTGGAGGTGTAAGAGATCCCAAAACACCTGATGGATTTAAAGATCATTTAAGAAGAGTCAAGCAACAATCAGGTAAAGGTAACACTATTAGGGTATGAAAAAAACTAATTCACTCACAGTTAATATTGAAGAACTGGAAGAAATCGAACCCATCACTGAAAATCAAAACAAAGCATTTGATTACTGGGATGACAACTTAAATTTAATTCTGTCGGGCAGTGCTGGTACAGGTAAAACTTTTATAGCATTATATCTCGCCTTAGAAGCAATGTTAAATGATCCAGATATTTATCGTAAGATCATTGTATTGCGTTCTGCCGTCACGACAAGAGACCAAGGGTTCTTACCAGGAACTAAAGAAGAAAAAGAAGCGTCATATGAAGCACCATATCGTCTTGTATGCTCAGAACTATTTGGGTTTGAGGGTGCTTATAATAAAATGAAAACTGCAAACAAAATACAGTTTGAAACAACATCTTTTCTTAGAGGTTGTACTTTTGACCAAGCTATTGTTGTAGTCGATGAAATGCAAAATCTAAATTTTCACGAATTAGATTCTGTAATAACACGAATCGGTAAAGATTGTCGTATTATTTTTTGTGGTGATCATAAACAGACCGATTTTAAATTTAAAGATGAAAGTGATGGCATTATAAAGTTTATGAATATTATTGAGCAAATGAGATTTTTTAGAATTGTAAATTTTGGTTGGGAAGATATTGTTAGGTCTGATTTAGTTCGTGACTATATAATGACGAAAGATATTTTAAATGTTTAAGGAGAAAAAAATGATTAAACAATGGCTTGCCGAGAAAGTAGGAGAAAAAACTTCTTGGAATGGTGCCGCGTTAATTGGTTTTGGAGTTATTGTTCTTATTGCTGGACCATTGGCTAAACTTGCAGCATATGGTGCTATTATTTATGGTGCGTACTGTATTTGGGAGAAAGGTGATGATTGAAATATATGGAAAACCTAACTGCGGGTTTTGTGATATGTCTGTTGAATTAGCAGAAAGATATAATTTAAAATATGAATATAAAGATGCAACAGATTTAGAAATCTATAGCCAGCTTTTAGAAAAAATAGGATCAGTTCCTACAGTGCCACAAATATTTTGGAATAACAATCACATTGGTGGTTATGAAAGTTTTGTTGCAGAAATAGAAAATACAAGAGAATTTGGTCAAAGCGGCTTTTAAAAGGAGATAGAAATGACCTTTGAATTAAAAGAAGAACATATAGAAGAAATCCTTCATACAGAAAATTCTAATGAATGGTATTCTGCAATGAAAGAAATGTTTTCAAAGTATGAAATTAATACACCAAATCGTGTAGCTGGATTTTTAGCGCAAACAGGGCACGAAAGTGCAATGTATAAAACTATTACTGAAAATTTAAACTATTCGTCTAAAGCACTAGATGCTATTTTTGGTAAATACTTTAAACGTGCTGGTGTTGATGCTCAAAAATATCATAGACAACCAGAAAAGATTGCTAACCGTATCTATGCGGGTCGTATGGACAACGGAGATACTGCATCTGGCGATGGTTGGACATTCAGAGGTGGTGGCATCTTGCAACTCACTGGACGCTATAACTATACAGAGTTTGGTAAGACTGTAGGAATGTCGGCTGAAGAAGCAACAGATTATGTACGTACAAAACAAGGTGCTATTGAGAGTGCTTGTTGGTTTTGGAAAACAAATAATATTAATAAGTATTGTGATAATGATGATATTGTTGGTATGACAAAACGAATTAATGGCGGAACTATTGGACTAAAAGATAGAAAGCTTCATTACGCACACGCGCTAGAAATTCTAGGCGGACATTGGGAGCCAGATGATGATGACGATGATGTAAAATATAATCTTTTGAGAGTAGGCTCAAATGGAAGCGATGTAAAAAAATTACAAGAGGCTTTAGGTCTTGATGCTGATGGAATCTTTGGTCCAGGAACAGAAAGTGCAGTAAAAGCATGGCAGAGGGAAAACGATTGTTCTCCTGACGGTATTGCTGGACCACAAACACTAAGTAAAATTTATTCATAGAGGAGTAAGATGATTTAAGATGGCTAAATTCGGTAGGTACGACCCTCGGAATAAGAAGCGGGATAGAAATAAAACCCATTCTCAAAATAAAGATATTAGAATTAGGGATGTGGAAGAAAACCGATCTAGTTTTAAGATAAAAGGAAATACTCCTACATATGCTATAATAGATGAATGGGATGATGAGGAAAAAGATCGTGATTAAAACTATTCTGACGGATTGTGATGGTGTTCTTATGAATTGGGAACAAGCATTTAATGAATGGATGATCAGCAATGATCATTCAATTCACCCTGATTATGAAACTTCATATGATATGGCTAAAAAATATAATATTACTGAAGATACTAAGCGTAGTTTGGTTAAACAATTTAATGAATCATCACGTATTGGTTTTTTACCTCCGCTTAGAGATTCTATTAAATATGTTAAAAAACTTCATGAAGAACACGGATATGTTTTTCATATGATAACATCACTATCAAAAGATCATTGGGCAGGTAAACTAAGAATAGAAAATACCGAAAAACTTTTTGGTAAAACTGCTTTTGAAAAATATATCTTTCTTGATGTAGGTGCGGATAAAGATGATGCATTAAAGCAGTATGCAGATAGCGAACTTTTATGGATAGAAGATAAACATGAAAATGCTGTTACAGGAGATAGATTTGGATTAAATTCTGTTTTAATATCGCACGACCATAATAAAGATAGTTATTTTGAAAGATATGATAATTGGAAACAGTTATATGAGGCAATCACATGAAATCTATTGCAGAACTATTAAATCTAAGATATCAGTACGAAACCTTTATGTTAAGTTTAGAAATACCAGAAAATAGAAAATCTAGTTGTATAAATAACATAAAGTGGTTTAAGGAAAATGGTCATGTAAATAATCGTTTTAGACCAGGGTTTAATGAAAGTACTAGTATTGCAGACGTAATATTAGGAGAATATTACAAGAGGGAATAGATGGCAAGATCAAGATCAAGTTATGTAGCAAAAGCTTTCGGATCATCTGGAGTTTTTGCTACAGCTATTCCAGAACGGACCGCGGATGGTGTGGAAACAAAAGCCGCAGCAACTTCTGGAGCACCGACAATATCTGCAACGGCGCCTGATTCTCCTAAGTCGGGCGACTTTTGGTATAATACTACCTCAAAAGCTTTACAAGTATATGATACGAATCAATGGGTTGCAGCATCACCAGATAAATCGGTTGCTATGGCAATTGCACTAAGTTAAAATTAAAGGGTAAAGGGTTATAAAAAATGGCTAAGAAAAGAGTGTACGGATATACGATAGATGCGGAAAATAATTATATTCGTATTCCAGACAATGTCCATAAAGAAAGACTTTTACTTATTACGGATGTAGATACCGGTAAAATACTTTATAATTTTGCTGATACTTCTTTTATTGCAACCGCCGTTAATTATAATGATGAAACTGAATATACTATTATTACTACGTCTGTTGATTTATCAACTGAAGGCGTAACTGATACTTCTAAATTACAAATTTTTATTGATAAAGAAGAAACTCTCTTTTCGCCGATCGAGCCTCTCCTCGATCCGGTAAGTAAATTAAGAGTATCCAATCCTGAAAACCTAATTGACACCGACTTTGAATACGGTATGCAAAGTACAAAATGGGAAACTTTGCAGACAGTAAATAATATACCAACAGTTTATAGTACAAGCGGAGATACGCCTGTCGAGGGTGTTACTTCGGTTATAAGTGTTCAAGGATCAAAACAAGTAAAGGTTACTACTGATACGCCACATGGAATGCAAATAGGAAATCCTATAAGTGTTCAAGGTGTTGAAGATTATCAATCGGAAGGTTATTTTGTCATTTCAGGTGTTGCCAATTCGTTAACATTCTTTTTTGAATTAGATGTTGAGTCATCAACGACCGGAGATATTAGTGGTAGTTATACTAGTATTATTGCAGCTAAATTTTTTGAAGGATCACCTCTTAACTTATACGCGGAATCAGGCGCAGTAACAAATAATGCAAGCCCAAGCACCCTTTCAGTAACAACAAATGAAACTCACGGATTTAATACAAATACAAAAGTTTATCTTAGAAATACTGTTGGTCCTAAAACACTATCCATAGCAAATTCAGCGGGAACTGCTCCAGATGGTCGACCATATTTAGATTTACAAAGTCTATTTTCAACTACTTCAATAGTCGATACCAGTGTATCAACAAGCCGAGGCGGTTTTAGAAATTCTCCTGTTATAACATACGATTGGGAATCAACGTATACTTTATATCTATCTTCGGGTGCTATCGACACTAGTAATAATCAGATTACATGGACAGCCCATGAGATGCGGGACAAATATACTGTCTTGTTTAATACACCAAATAAAGATGGTAGTGACTGTGGGATGACTGATGGTTACGTATACTATGTTAAATATGTAGATGATAACACTATTTCTCTATATACTGACGAAGCTTTATCCAGTCCAGTTAATTTAACAACATATCTTGGAACATACGGTACTCCTAGATTAGGTTTATGCTATCAGATAACATCTGCTAATGGATATCAAAGAGATACTGCATTTTACGATTCTTTAACTCTCGGTGCTGGTTTTACAAGTGCATATAGTACTTATTATATGAATGTCTATGGCTCGAACGGATCTAGTAGTTCATCTCCAATTCAAGCATATAGTACGAACAATGGTAGACATGGCGTAACAGGAAGAGCATATTGGAATCTTACCACATCTGGAACAGTTTATTATAGTGTAACAGTTAGTTCAGAAAGAAACTTTGACTTTGCAAGACTATATATTAATAATAGTCAAAGAGTAAATATATCAGGTAGTACTACGGTGACTGGATCTTATTATGCTAGTGCTGGTAACCAAGTTAGATTTGAATATCGGAAAGACGGTAGTGTTAACACCTACTCTGATAGAGGTTATTTAAATTATATGTATGGCACAGGCACCGCCACTGTAACTGAAGCTCAGAAGAAAAAATCCGGGGCAGATTTATATGAAACCACATGGGGCCTTGGTAGAGCGCAGCCTCAATTTGTATCGGCATTTCAGGGAAGAACACCAGGAGCGTATTTATCTGCGCAGGACGCTTTTTCGTATCAAACAAATTTAAGAACAAATGGTAGATATGGACAAATTAATATTCCTAATACTACTACTGCTAGTTCCCATGTCACAAATGGATTAAATTTAAATTCATATGACAGTAATACTGCTTATGGATCAAATTCACAGATTTATTATGTATTGTGTAACTACTTGAATGCTGATAGAAATACAATTTATAAAACAGATCATGGCGCGACAGATGATCAAACTGTAAATATTTCTATTGCTGATTCGGAATGGGCAGCTGGTGAAAGGTTTATTTTTGGTAATTCTTCAGGTTCTGCTGTGACGATGCCTCAGCAATTTGACACAACTATTAGTGTAGTAAACAATGATGTGTTTAAACTACAGACTTCTTTATCTCCTGAAACTGACGATATTATGCAATTCCCATCGAAATTTACTATGAATTTTCAATCACAAAATCCTTTATTTAATACTTTTTATGTTACAAATCATAAAATAACTGGTACAGCCGAGGCTACATATAAAGTATCTGGCTTAAATGAACCAGCGCCAACGGTCTATAATATAACTGCTGAAACAGGAAATGCGAATTATCTATTTACAGGACCTACGGTTGGATCTCTTAAACCCGATCCAGGGTTAGTCGTATACAGGGGTTTAACTTATAATTTTGTTGTATCTGCCGCTGGCCATCCGTTCTATTTAACAACAGATGATGGAACTGGATATGTATCTGGAAGTTATGTCGGAGAATATACAACAGGTGTAACTAATTCAAGAGCCGATGCCGGTACGGTCGCATGGACTGTTGATGCCGGAACTGCGGATACTCTTTATTATCAGTGTGGTAATCATGCAGGTATGTTTGGAACAATTACAGTTCGTGATGCTGGAACAGCTATTGGCGGTTTAACAAATAATACTAATTATAACTTAATTAGAATAAATGATTCTAGATTATCATTACAGTCAGCATCTGGATCAAATACATCTGCAACAGGTGTAACTGCCGCTGTGGGCGCAGCAAATAATAATACTTTGACTAATTTGTTTGTTGATCTTGAAACACCTTTAGGTATAACTCCAAGCGCGGCGTCTATTACAAAAGTAGAATTTAGGGGCGACTTTGGTTGGACGCGTGAATATGTATTGATGACATTCTCAGATGGAGATGAATATTATGTTGGTGAAAGAGATGGCGCAGATACCTCTGCTTGGCTAGAAGATATTTATTTTTCTGTTAAAAATGTTACTGATCTTTTAACAACACAGGGCGGCAAAAAAGGTATAACTCTTACGTTTAATCCTACATCCTTAATCGATTGGCCAGTTTATGGAATGTCTAATTATTGGGAAATTAGGCTTACTGTTTCAGCCGATACAGGAACAATTGTATTATCCGGCTCTGGAACTGGGGAACAAGACTTTGTTGTTAATAGTTTGGTCGGTGCATATGATGGAGTATTTAATCTTACAAACGGAAGTGATAATAAAAAGTTTGACTTAACAACTGATTTCCTAATTCCTGAAAGAAGTTATATTTTCACAAATACAGCAATAAATGCAGTAGATGATGAAATCACTCTTAGTGCTCCTCATAATTTTATAACTGGAGAAAAAGTTTCGTATATTGCTCCTGCCTCGGGCCATGTCGCAGATCCATCAATATTAACAGAGTTAAATGTTATAGTTATAGATGAGACAAAAATAAAATTAGCAGGAAGTTATGTAAGTGCAATCAATAATATTCCAATGTCACTTACGGTTCAAACTGGCACACATACACTAATAAGTACAAATGTAATAAAAGCTATAAAAGGTGGCGGTAATGTCGATACCGTATTAAATAGTAAAACAGTAACAGGCAATGGTACATCATTCTTATCACAGTTTAAAAGATTTGATACTATATGGATTACTGATTCTGAACTTACTAGATCCCATGTTATTGATACGATAACGACAGATGAATCTCTGACGCTATTTACAGGCGTTAGTGTTGCTGCAAGTACTGCTGATTATTATTACGGTACACAAGTAATGCTAAGACCAGATGGATATTCGTTACATAAATCCTTTGATGGTGGTGTTGATATTACTGCAGGTACGAGTCCAAATAGTAAAATTGTAAGACAGTCTAGAAAATATTTTAGATATCAGTCTGGTAAAGGTATTCAAAATAGTTTTGCTATTAACTTTAATCCTGCAGAAATAGTTAATGAATTAATTGTTTCGTCTGGTAATACTGCTACAGTAACAACTCCAAAAGCACACAATTTATCTGTTGGTGAGCAAGTTACGATAGAAAAAGCTGAAGTGACACAAGGAGCTAATTTGTATAACGGTACATATAATGTGTCGTCCGTGGTTAGTCCTTTTAAATTTACCTATGATATGCTTTCTGCTCCCGAACAAATAAAAGCCAGCGGTTTTCCAACATACGTTAGAAAAGAATGGCAAGATGCATTCGTTCGTGGCGGTATGTTTGATGATCAAAACGGCTTTTTCTTTGAGTTTGATGGACAACAATTGCATTGTGTGAGAAGGAGCAGTACCTTACAAATTGCTGGAAGTGTTACCGTAACTAGAGGAAGTCAAGTTATTACTGGCTCTAATACAAGCTTTACAACACAATTGAATGTTGGAAAAAATATTGTCGTAAGAGGACAATCTTATAAAATAGTAGAAATTGGATCTAATAATAGACTAATTGTTCAACCAGCGTATAAAGGAATTTCTGCAAAGAATGTTAAGTGTACTCTTACTGTAGATACAAAAACTCCTCAGTCACAATGGAATATTGATCCGTGTGATGGATCTGGACCTACTGGATACATAATAAATGTAAATAAAATTCAAATGGCATATTGTGACTATAGTTGGTATGGTGCTGGTAAAATTAGATATGGATTTAAAGATCAACATGGACATGTTGAATATGTCCATGAGTATATTCATAATAATAAAAAGAACGAATCTTATTTTAGATCTGGTAACTTACCGGGAAGATACGAGATTGAAAACGGACCTAATGCAAATGCATCACCAACACTATTTCACTTTGGTACGTCTATTATTATGGATGGTACATTTGATAATGATAAAGCGTATTTATTTACAGGTAACT
>Ga0209634_1001146_pt1 | contig 19760 bp, 18 predicted proteins | sample LinPmetageLP40_FD_184043 | JGI IMG/M metagenome (GOLD analysis project Ga0209634, IMG submission 184043) | Marine viral communities from the Pacific Ocean - LP-40 (SPAdes) (version 2) | ecosystem: Environmental > Aquatic > Marine > Oceanic | place: Pacific Ocean | collected 2010-08-26 | reverse complement strand
CAACCTTTTGACTACTATTTCATGGACGAATCTTTTGATGACACCTACAAAGCTGAGCTACGATTGGGGAGTATCTTCGTTACATTTACCTTATTATCAATATTCATCGCATGTCTGGGGCTATTTGGACTTGCAGCTTTCAATGCTGAAAAACGCTCCAAAGAAATAGGAGTAAGAAAAGTATTAGGGGCTAGTGTAAGCCAGATCACCTACAAGTTATCCGCAGATTTCTTGAAGTTGGTGGTTATCGCCATATTGATTTCTGTGCCGTTGGGTTGGTATGCGATGAACTTGTGGTTGGAAGACTTTTCTTATCGCATTGACATCGGTTGGTGGGTATTTGCCATTGCAGCCTTGCTGGCAATAGTCATATCTATATTGACCGTCAGCTACCAGAGCATCAAAGCAGCCATCGTCAATCCAGTAAAGAGCCTGAGATCAGAATGAGTAAATACTGACGTCCGTTTAAAGTTTAAGGTTCAAAATTCAAAGTGATCTGTATAGCGTATTCGAGCATTTATTCGTACTTCCCTACGGAAACTGAAAGACAAACCTAAAAGAGGGGTGCTTTTTCAAGTCACTAAAAAAGTATCAATTCTGATCAATAAGGACGTATTTTACACAGATTAAGAATTTAGTCAGATGTCAATAATAATTAAATATCATCGTCAATAAATGAATGATCATGAACTCAACTAAGAATATTGGAAGGATAGTAGGGGTGTTGTTTCTACTCCTTTTCATATCAGGTATTATCGTATTTCAATTTTTACAAGGTCCCGTACTTTTTTCAAAGGATTTCCTTACCACTACTTCTGCAAATTCAAACAACATTATTCTTTCTATCTTACTAGGAATTTTAAGTGGTATAATATCCATTGTTATTGCAGCTGTGCTGTTCCCAATTTTTAAAAAATACAGCCTCTCTTTGGCTCTTTTATATTTGGCCTTCTGCATTCTGAACTTTATAGGAATATCTATTGATAATATGAGTGTGCTATCCATGTTGGAGGTGAGTCAAGCATATGTAAAAAACACAACTGGTAACGTTGATACTTTAAAGACATTGGGCACGGTGTTTTACGAAAAACATTGGTGGTCACACTATTTAAGTCTGTTGATTTCCTGCTTTCCTGTTTTTGTATTGTACTATATATTGTACGTAACCAAGTTAGTTCCGAGAATCATATCTGCTGTAGGGATGATAGCTGTAGTGCTTATGTTTATCGAAATTCTGTTTTCAATTTTAGGACAAGGTATTGGTATGAATATGCTTATCCCCATAGGTTTAATCCAGCTAATCCTACCTCTTTGGTTGATAGTGAAAGGGTTTAATACTGTAGAAGTTGATGTTGAGACTGCTTGATCAATATAGATTAGTACATCTTATTGTCATTCCTTGATTCTTTCGGAACCTGTTGAATAGCATCCCAGTGTTCTATAATTTTGCCATTTTCATCGAATCGAAAAAAGTCCATCGTGACATATTCATCATTTTCAGGCCATGTTTGATGCGTATGCAATGCAACCAAATTTCCCTCAGCAATGCTTCTGACAAATTCAATTGATTTATCGGGATACTCTTGTTGCATTCGTTCGAAATAGGTGATAAAGCCATTCATTCCGTCTGCAACATCAGGATTGTGTTGAATGTATTCTTTGCCAACATACTGTGCTATGGCTTCCTTAGGATTTCCTTCATAAGCAGTTTTGTAGAAGGCGATTGCATTTTTCTTGTTTGCTGTCTCGTTCATATGTTTGTATTTATTTCGATTTCTCCAGGGCCATTTGTTTTTCTCCCCATGCTCCTAAGTGATCGATAAAGAGCATTTCAATATTTTCATATGCTACACCTTAGAAACCTAAAATTCTTCTATCATTATCTCTTATGCCTCTTGATATTCTGATGGTTTAATAGCGTCAATTTCGTGTTGCATTTTCTACAAATAGGAGTGTTAATCCGCTACTATTTTTTTGACTTACCAAATCCATATAGATTTTGCTGAATGAATGACTGGGGAAACTTGTCTAGATCCTCGAATCCTAAGTCAATTTCACCACTTTCCTCTGGAATATAATTGGTCTTAAAAATATAATCCCACAAGCTTAAACTTATGCCAAAGTTGACGCCTAATCTTCTTTCTTTGGGCAAATTTAAAGCATGATGCCAGAGGTGCATCACCGAGTTATTGAATACATATCTCAAAGGTCCCCAAGTAATTTTGATATTTGCATGATTGAGATGACCGATTGCTATGGCAAAGAAATGCACCATGAATGCCTGTTCTGGTTCAAATCCACCGATCAGCATCACACCAATAGTTTTCAGCGGTTTGTATAGAATGTTTTCCATCCAATGGTACCTGAGATGCGCTGCAAAACCCATTTCTTGCACCGAATGATGCACTTTATGAAATTGCCACAAAACTCCAAATTTATGCAACATCACATGTGTAAACCACTGGACAAAATCCAAAATCACGAAAAAGATTAGGAGCTCGAGCCACCAGGGTAATGCCGATAAATCTATGATTGTCATTGAACTGTGGGCGATACCAATTTCAAGGAAAAGCACACCGAGGATTTGATAAAATCCTGCAATGACGATCGAGAAAATGAAAAAATTGAAATACATATAGAACCAATCCAGCCAAAAATCCTTTCTGATAATTGCCTGATTTTTCCTCCAAGGAAACATGTACTCCAGTCCCCAAACGACCAGTGAGATGGTCGTTAGTCCCCAGAAATAATTTGTATACCAAGGCACTTGAAAAATTATCGATTTGATAGTCCAGTCTAGTGTACCCATTAGAGACTGCATAAATATTTCTAAGTACTCCATAATTTCGATTTTACTTTAATTTAGTCAATTAGTAACCTGAGTTGATTCACTTCGCTCAAGCGGCAATTTATTGTAGCTCCATTGAATCCATGAACCATCATAATTTCTCACACTATCAAACCCCAGTAATTGTGTGAGCACAAAAGTTGAATGAGCTGATCTCACTCCGGAATGACAGTACACAACAATGTTCGATGTTGAATCGATTCCTTTATCACTGAATATGGAGAGGAGTTCTTCTTTTTTTTTGAAGGTGCCTTCTTCATAATTCACCGCCTCAACCCAGTCAATATTTATGCTGCCAGGGATTCTACCTTTATCAGAAGCTCCTTCCTTTAAATAATTGCCACGATATTCTTCTGTAGTTCTACTATCGATAACAATAAGCGAACTGTCACCATTAGCATCTATTAATTCTTCTAGACCAATATACCTGCTTGGTGCATTTTTACTTGGAAGGTTGAATCGGGTTTTATTTTTGATGGAAGCCTCCTGAGATAGGCTATTACTTTTCTTCCAGGTTCTTAGTCCTCCATCTAAGAGTGCAGTATTCTGAAACCCATAATAGTCCAGAATCCACCATAGTCTGGCTGCATCACATGAGGCTTTGTCATCATAGATGACCAGGTAGTCATTATTTCTTATTCCTAGTTCACTAAATAATTTTTCAATTTTCCATTTTGGAGCAATTATTCCAGAATAAGCGAGAGAATCTTTTTGAATATCTGGTCTCCAAATATTGACAGCACCAGTGATATGTCCTTGAATGTATTCTGCTGGTTTTCGCATATCAATGATAACAACCGAGTCATGATCTATGATGTCTGTAAGAAATTGTGTGTCAATAAGGTGTTTACTCTCATGCCCAATCTCAACTATAGACTCAGGAGCCATGGAGGTACAGGCAGTATGAAGTGCCAGTACTATCGACAATAAGTAGGCTTTAGTCCAATTCATACCATTCAATATTTTTTAAAATTGCACGTCTTCCTTTTTTCTGTGGAGGATAATTAGCTGCTAGATAATCGATTATTTTCTCTTCGTTAGCACCTAGATCCCAGAGATTTTGAGTCTGCTGCATCCATTTTATCATACTGCGCCATCCTTCTTTGGTCGCTCTATTTTGTGTAATCATTTTGGACGAATGACATGAAGTACAGTTTTGTACTACAAGCATCACACCTTCATTGGCTATAAGTCCTGTGCTCACATGTATTCCATCTTTGATGAGATTGATGTCTTCAATTGGTTCTTCTTGATTTTTTGGTTGAAGTATTGTAAGCTGGGGATCGAGGTAGTAGTAGCATGTAGAACTAAATAATCCTATTGCCACCAATGATAGAAGTAGTGTGACTATGAAAATCTTTCGAATGAGAAGGAGAAAATTCTTATCGTCCATGCTTAGCTTACTTTGACAGCGATTCTATGACAAGCATTGTTGAGGTAACCTTTTGGATTCCAACCTGGCAATACCATTGGTTGCATCGTACCCTGACCATCCGTGGCCCTTGCCCAAACTTCATAATATCCTTTTTTTGGGAATTTGATATTTGCAGACCACCTTTGCCAAGCAAGGCGGTTGTGAGCGGATTTCAATTCACATGATAACCAAGTCGCACCAAAGTCAATGGAGTATTCCACCTGTTTGATGCTTAATTCACCAGCCCAGGCATGCCCTCTTATTGCTAATCTACGATCAAGAGTGATCATCGCACCTGACTTAGGGTAAGTGATAAGCGATTTGACGGGCATCGATTCTATGATACACATTTGCTCATCTTCGACTTTAGTCCCAGGGTCAACAGATTCGCATGGCACACGGTAGGATTGGCCTCCCATTTTCGCGCCATCATGGACTTTATTTCTCACAACCAGTTTGGTGAGCCACTTTCCCGAAGCGGAAGCCGGCCAGCCTCCAGCGACTAGTCTTAATGGATAACCATGTGCGATAGGAATGTCTTCTCCATTCATTTCGTAGGCTATGAGGGTTTCATCCAGCATAGCCTTCGAAATAGGAACTCCTCTTGATATAGGGTTTTTATCAGCACTGCCACTGAGATGTGTGTCAGCTCCATAGTATCCGATATACACCGCATCGTCATTGACACCCACTTCTGTGAGTAAGTCACCCAGCCTGAGACCAGACCAAGTAGCACAAGACACAGCTCCGATACTCCATTGGTTGCCTTTGGCTGGAGGGTCAAATTCGCTTCTGCCATTGCCCCCACATTCGAGAGTTAGTCTATAACTGCTTTTAGGAAATTTCTTGAGATCTGATAGGGTAAATGTTCTTGGAGATTCGACAGACTCACCGTCAATAGTGAGTTTCCAATTATTTACATCGATATTTTTTGGGATGATGCCGTTATTACGAACAAACATTTTTGAAGCTGGAGTTATTTCATCATCAAGGATGTGTGCTTGTGCCTCCGCATTCCATGGGCGATCATTCAGAATCACCATATCCTTGTCCTTATTGAACAATGTATAGAAATCTCCCTCATCAAGAATGATTGGAGACATTCCTTTTGGTAGGTTGTTTGAAAAAACAATCTCCAAACCTAACACAGTAGAAGCGGCAACTAATGAGCCTTTTTTTATGAAATCACGTCTGTTACCCATAGGTGTTCATTTTTATTATGGAGTTGTTAAAATAGTGATTTTTGGATCATGTTTATTTAGATCGTCTGAAAAACTACGTAAACAAATGAAAGGTAGCCCTAGTAATAATTTCTACCAATCGTGTCCTATTTATTCTTTCATGGTTGTTACGAACATAAATAGTGTCTCTAAGAAAACACCTCAAAATCAAAAATGTTGCTTTTCGCGATCTTTCAATTTATTTCTAATCGATTGATGCTCAGGCATCAACTCATAGAAAGAAAATTGAAACCTCATCGAAAATCACTCATTTTGTGAAAGATGACCTGTTTTCTTAGAGACACTAAATAATCAACAAATTAAAACAGACTAACATGGACATTACACACAATTTATCAATAAGCGCTTCTGCAGAAACAGTTTACAATGCAGTAGCTACACAATCTGGGATCACAGGCTGGTGGTCCAAGGACTGCATTGTGGGAGAATCAGAAGGAGGGAAATCTCTTCTGAAATTTGACAAACAAGGAACGATCGTGGAGATGGGATTCGAGACCAGAACACTAGCTCCAAGAGAGAAGGTTGTTTGGGAATGCACTGAAAATGCTAACCCTGCTTGGATAGGGACTAAGATCATTACTAAGATATCAGCTGATGGAGATGACAGCAAGGTAGTTTTTTCTCATGCTGACTTTGATGAGAAGTGGAAAGGACAAGAACCATTCGAAATGACAAAAGGAGGTTGGGACCACTTTGTAGCAAGCCTAGTTTCGTATTGCGAAAAGGGAGAAGGACAGCCTTGGTGATGTACCATTATCACTGCGAGCCAACCTGTCGATAGACAGGCTTGGTGCGGCAGTCTGTAGTCTGGCAATGGCAAGCATTTTGAGAACATATAGGATCTGCCGTGCCTTGTGCCATTCACCAAGGTTTGTGTCTTCACGAATCTTAAACCTGTTTCGTGAGGACACGAGCCGAGGATTGGACATAGCTTTAGCCTGTGGCTATATGAAAACCTTAAACACGTTCGCGCTATCCAACAGCCAAAATTACTAGCGATTTTGATCAGATTTGGTTAAATTATATACCAAATAACCTATTTATATTATGACTACCCTTGACAAAATTGAAAATTGGGGCAATGCTCATCGTATTGCGGCCTTGGATTATGTTCGTATTGTTGTTGGTGTATTTATCACTTATAAAGGCTTCAGTTTTATGCTTAACATGGAAGTGCTATATGCGCTTACTGGAGATATGGACCTGATGTTTGCCACAGCGGCAATTTCACATTATGTAGTTTTCTTTCATGCACTAGGTGGACCTCTCATAGTACTTGGGATCTACACACGCGTAGTGAGTGCGCTACAAGTGCCCATATTATTGGGGGCTATATTTCTGGTGAATCATCCTCAGGGGTTTCTTTCTATGGGGGATCACATGGAGTTAGAGGTTTCTATTATTACTTTAATAGTAATTATTTTACTCATGATTTTCGGTGCTGGCAAATTGTCAATAGACGAAATACGAAGGACACAAAAGGAGAAACAACAGCTCTGAACAGTTCGTTAATTAATCCCAAAGTGCTTCGAATGATTTTGTAAATTCTCTTTACACTCCGAAATCTTCACTTGAATGAAGGTGCTTTCTGTGAGAGAAGGTTTCAGTTGGAGTGCTTTTTCTAAATATTCTATTGCTTCCGAATAGTTATTCAACTTCATATGAAATACACCTTGGGTAGCAGGCAGTAGGTGGTAATCTTTGAGCGCCTTACTTGAGGTCAATTCATCGAGCATTTTTAATGATGATTCTAAACCTTGGAGCTTGCTTTGGATGATGGCTAAGTTGAGTTTGATGACAGGGTTGGGTTTTAGTTTTTCAAGAAGCGCGTATTGATCATATATGTGCTGCCAGTCAGTGAGCTCAAAGCTCTTGGATAGACAATGTTCAGCAGCAATACGCGCTTCGATATGATAAGTAGACAGGGAAGGAGCCTCAGTTGACTTTTGTAGATACTGCATCCCAATGTGGATGATTTCTTGATTCCATAAAGCACGGTTTTGATCTTCAAAAAGCACGATGGCACCATGGTCATCTATCCGTGCATCAAATCGAGCAGTATGAAAACACATCAAAGCCAGTAGTGCACAGAGTTTCTGGTTCTCAGCAAAGTGATCAACTACGAGTTTAGTCAATCTGATTGCCTCCAAGCAGAGTTCTTTTCTGATAAGGGAGTTGTTTGAAGAAGAATTATAGCCTTCATTAAAGAATAAGTAGAGTGTTAAACTCACGGCTTCCAATCTGGCACCTAACTCTTTGCCCTGTGGAATGTCAAAAGGTGCTTCAGAGTCGCGAATAGTGGTTTTTGCTCTGTAGAGCTTCTTATTGATAGTAGATGTAGTTGTCAACAAAGCACTAGCAACTTCACTAACTCCAAACCCACAAAGGGTTTTCAAAGTAAGTGCTATTTGTGACTTCACAGTAAGTGATGGATAGCAACAGGTAAAAATCATCCGAAGCTGACTGTCTTTTATTTCATCTTCAAGAAAGATAGTGTCAGACACGTTATCTGAATCCCCTGAGAATATCTCTACTTGATGGGTCTGCATTATCTTGTTGCGCTTGAGCACATTGAACGCTTTTCTTTTAGCCACTTGGACCAGCCATCCAGTAGGGTTGGAAGGAGTTCCATTGATACTCCAATATTCCAATGCAGAAATCAAGGTATCTTGAACAACATCTTCTGCCAATTGGATATGGGCAGAACCAAATAGCCGCGTTAGGATAGCCACTAACTTACCATACTCAGTACGGAAAAGATGTTCAACTATTTGATCATTGTTTTTCTCCAAGCTTATTTCATTTTTGGAAAAGCAATAGGCCTGACCTCGATGCTGTATAAGCCGAGATGTGGAGAAGAAAGTGCTATCTGATTGGCAGCCTCATGATCCACTGCTTGGATCACAAAGAATCCTGCAATGATTTCTTTTGACTCTAGAAACGGGCCATCTGTCATGATTTCTTCATTCTTATTGGTCAAGAGGGTTCCATTGTCTTCAAGCCTTTGCCCTGTAAGATATTGATCTCCCAACTCATCGGCCCAGGTTTTGTACGCTCCCATGATATTTTGAAGCTCATCAGGAGAGAGGTGGTTCATGCCATCCCCTTTGAGTATTAGTAAGAATTCTTGCATAGTGTTTAAGTTATGACAATTGAGTTTTCTGAATTAGGACACGAGTTTTTATAATTATCACTTATCACTAAGCTGTCTTTCAATTTCAGAGATGCTTGCCAAGTGATGATCATCATGTTCTGCTACGAAAAGAAATAAGTCCATAATTCTCATAGGTGTTTTTAGCCTTGGATGAATTGAATATCTATAAACGTCTTCTTCGGTAAGGGAATTCAACTGACTGACTATACTTGATCTGATGTTTGAAAATTCATCTAATAGCACCTCAATCGACCTGTCATTGTGATTGGCTGCATCAGTATTCTTGTTTTCGAGATCCGCTGGTCGCAGGTTTTGCTTATTGGCCAAGATGTCCTCCAACCTTCCTTCCCACAATGGTTCTAAGTCCAATAAATGTCCAATATGTTGCTGAATTGACCATTTTTCATCTGGCTTGACTGTAAGGAGATCTCTTGGGATATGAACGATCTTATGTCTTAAACGCAACATGGTACCCTCCAATCTCTCAATGATAGAGGGGAAGATGTTTTGCTCAAATGCAAACTCAAACTTGCGGTCAAACCATTTTACTTGTTTCATTTTGGTTCCTTTATTTTAGAAATAGTAATGCCTTTCTTTTTACTTTCTTTCACCTGATCGGTGATCGCCAGATCGATCGCAGATCTTACGATGGCTGCTACTTTTTCGTTTTGATAATCAGCGGGTTTCTCTACGGGTATATGTCTAATCAGCTTACCAGTTCCTTGGAGTAGCTGATGTGGATCATCAAGTAATGTACCCTTGTTAAATCCAAGATTTACATGATTGCTATAGATGGGCAACATGCAGAAGGCGTCAGATAGTTTTTCGGATAGTGAATAAACAGAAGTCAGGGCATGTGTATGATAGCATATTTCTACACTATCAGGGTGTAAAGACAAGATGTATTCCCTAAGATCAGTATAGAGGTCAATTAACGGTTGCTCTTTGAAATCAAGAAAATATTGAAAATGAGGATGTATTTCTCTGATCATATCAGTGTTGCTAAGGTTACTTCAAACTACAATAAAAAGCACTAATAATACGGATCAACATCAAAAATAATCCGTGATGATTTCATCACTTTGTCTAGGCGAATTGTTTCTGATTGTTGCTGGATTACAGCTTTGAATTTCTGTAGATCAATATTTTTACGTTCAACTTTTATCATGATGCGCATAAGGTATTGATTGCGAATTCTATTGATGCCCGGTTCTTGAGGACCAAGAATACGCTCTTGGCCAAGTTTTGCCACAAGTAAGTTGGCAAGTTTGACGGCAGTAATATTACAAATGTCTTTATCCTTGTTCTTGATAGTGATAGAAATCAATCTGTAAAAGGGGGGGTAATTGAAACGTTCTCTCTCTTCAATTTCTTTTTGATAAAACCCCAAATAGTCGTTATTGATGATGTATTGTAGGACGGGTTGTGCTGGTTGTGAGGTTTGTATTACTACAATACCTTTTTTATCCTTCCGGCCTGCACGACCACTTACTTGGGTGATCATTTGGAAGGTTCTCTCGAAAGCTCTGAAGTCAGGATAGTATAGCATGCGATCAATGTCGAGTACACCCACGAGGCTTACATTGTCAAAATCCAATCCTTTGGTGACCATCTGTGTCCCTACCAATATGTCGATACTCCCACTTTCGAAATTGTCAATGATGCGCTGGTAGCCATACTTATTTCGGGTGGTGTCTAAGTCCATGCGTTGAATCTGTGCTTCTGGAATAAAAAGAGAAAGGTCTTCTTCAATTTTTTCGGTACCAAATCCGATGTTTTTTAAGTCATGAGACTCACAAGCACCACATTTCGATGGAACAGGCGCATTGAAACCACAGTAGTGACATCGCAGTTCATTTTTGTACAGGTGATAAGTGAGGCTCACTGAACAATTCTGACATTGTGGAATCCATCCACATTGCTCACAGCTGAGCAGTGGTGCATATCCTCTTCTATTCTGAAAAATGATTGATTGTTCCTTTTGATCGATTTTATGGGTGATAGCTTCTAATAACTCTTCTGTAAAATCATTTTTAAGTCTTTTTCGTTTGCGCTCCCTGATCAGGTCTACAACCACTGTTTCGGGCAATGAGGCACCTCCAAACCGTTTGTCAAGCGTTACCAAATGATACTTTCCATTGACCGCATGATGGTAAGTCTCGACAGAAGGTGTTGCAGATCCTAGCAGTACTTTTGAGTGATTTTTAGTAGCTAGGTAAATGGCGACATCTCTGGCATTGTAGCGAGGTGCTGGATCATGCTGTTTGTAAGATGTTTCATGCTCTTCATCAATCACTATCAGTCCCAGATTGTCCAACGGAAGAAAGACAGCTGATCTTACACCTACGACAAAGGAGAACTTCCCACTCAATATACCATTCCATACTTCAATACGTTCGTTGTCAGAAAATTTGGAATGGTATACGCCCATTTCTTTGCCAAATATTTTCCTAAGGCGAGATACTATTTGAGTGGTCAAAGCTATCTCTGGCACCAGATACAGTACTTGGTGTCCACTATCCAAAACTTCTCTGATCAAATCGGAGTATATAGCTGTTTTTCCACTTCCTGTGATGCCATGTAGTAGCACAGGTTTATTATTGTCAAACCCTTCTATGATTTCCAGTTTGGCTTTTTTCTGTAATTCGGTCAGCTCAGGGACTGGTTGACTTTCGATCGGAATATTTTCAAATCTTGAAACAATATGATCGAAGCTTTCAAAAACTTTATTCTTGACAAGCGTTTGTAAGCTAGAACTTGAAAGACCCTCCTTAGTGAATGCTTTTTTAGTTAGTCCTAAATCATTCGCTGAATTATTCTTTAGGGCATCAACCTCCTGCAAGTACTTTAATAAGATGTCAGTTTGTTTTGGTTTTTTAGCAAGAGTCGAAAAGAGCTCTTGAACCGATAGTTCATTCAAATACTGATTTGTAAGCCTTATTCTTGATTCAATTTTAGGCTTGTATTTTTCTTTTACTTCCTCGAATATTATAATTGCTTCTTTTGAAACTAGTGACTTGATTAGCCCGTAGATGTTCTTCAGGTTGAGTAGTTGACCAATTTCTTTATAAGAAAGCGTATTATCATTTTGAAGATTATTGAGGACTGTTGTTTCGTGAATAGAAAGATCATATTCACAATTTGTACTGTCAAAATTCGGATTGAGTTGTACCCGTGATTCACTACTCAGCTTGAGTCCAGTGGGAATCATGTTGTTCATTACTTCTCCAATGGTACACATATAGTAATCGGCTATCCACTCCATCAATTCTATTTGCAGTGGATTGACAATAGGTTCAGTGTCCAGTATATCTAGAATATATCGGACCTCATATTGATCAGGTGCTCTATGATGGATGGTCTTGATGATACCCGTGATGATTTTATGCTTTCCAAAAGGCACAATCACACGATAGCCAATTTGAATGGCTTCATTGAATTCTTGGGGTATCCTATAAGTAAACGCTTTAGGGATGGGTACAGGCAATATAACATCCGCAAATAGGGTTGTGATCTTTATTGGATTTGGTGTGTTAAATTGCAGTTGAGACATATAAGGTCAAGTGATTGCAAAATATAAAATGAATATAGATAAGCAATGAATTAACTCAGGTGAATGATGAAACGTTCAACATAATAATCAACATTTTCTCTAATTACAGTGTTAGTTGATTATCTTCAATATTAGGTTACTGAAAAATAATAAAGCGCGACTATGAAAAAAAGAGTGATGATAATTACCGGAGGAGGAGATTGCCCTGGATTGAATGCGGTGATTCGAGGAATAGTCAAACGAGCAAAAAGGGAAAAAGACTGGGAGGTGTTGGGGAGCATAGAAGCATTCAATGGAATTCTTCGTGATCCTATGGAAATCATGAAGCTCAACAATAAAAAAACTGCTGGCATCCATGTAAAAGGAGGGACCATTCTCAAGACCACAAGCAAAGGCAATCCTTTTGGTTTTCCCACACAAAAAGAAGATGGAACCTGGTATGAAGTAGACAGATCGGATGAACTGATTGCCAAGCTCAAGGAACTTAATGTTGAGGCGGTTATCAATATAGGAGGGGAAGGCTCTCAGAGTATTTCTTACAAACTTCAACAGAAGGGATTGAATATCATTGGGGTGCCAAAAACGATTGACAATGATCTTTCATCAACTGACTTGACTTTTGGTTTTAGAACGGCTGTTCAGATTGCAACGGATAGCTTTGATAAATTGGTGACTACAGGGGAGAGCCATCATCGCGTGATGATCATGGAGGTCATGGGAAGAGATGCTGGTTGGATTGCATTACATACAGCGCTTGCGGGTGGTGCTGAAGTCTGTCTTATTCCAGAGATTCCTTATGATATCAATAAGGTGGTAGAAAGTCTCAACAAACGATATATCAAAGGCAAAGGCTTTGCCAATATTGTTTTGGCAGAAGGAGCTAAGCCAATAGCAGGTGAAGCATTGTCTTTTGATGGTGGAGAACAGGGTTACGGCAAGCCCAGATTAGGAGGAGTAGCTTACCAACTTTCGCATCAGCTCAAAGTAGCTGGATGCAAAGCCGATATTCGGGAAACAGTATTAGGGCATACGCAGCGAGGCGGGACACCTATTGCTTTTGATAGAGTGCTAGCTACGCTTTTTGGTATTAAAGCTTTTGAAATGGTGCTGGATCGAGAGTTTGGTAAGATGGTTGCCTACAGGGGCAATGACATTACCACAGTACCACTAATAGATGCGATCAAGGATTACAATTATATTAAACAGGATTCTTACTTGATCAAGGCTGCTAAAGGAATAGGAATTTCTTTTGGAGATTGAGTCAATTTGATAATTAGATGATGTGACGATTTGGGAATTATAACCAAACAGCCTGGATATTGTTCCAAATCAAACACCAAACCCTAAACACCAAACACCAAACACTAAACCCTAAACCCTAAACACCAAACACCAAACACCAAACACCAAACACTAACTCCCAGCAACCAATTTTTCAGTCCAATTAAGCATATAGTCTATTACTTTATACTTCTCTTTTTCATTTTGGAGTTCATGATACATGCCTTCCCAAAGTTTTAGAGATACTTTGTCTCCTGCACCTTCGGCAAACATTTTACTGCCTTCATGAGAGATAATATGGTCTTCGGTGCCGTGCATTACTAAAGTAGGTAAAGTGAGTTCATAGGCATGAGCTAACGCCCAATCGGCAGCTTCCATTAGACCAGTAAATAGTCCAGCCGACATTTTATCGTGTATCAATGCATCTTGCTCGTACTTTTTGACTTCTTTTAAGTCTGTTGAGATGTGCTTGGTTTCCAATCCAGTTGGTTGAATTAATGAAGGCCAAATATTAGCCATCATATTGCCAAGGGTCACTTTCCACTTAGGAGGATCAAACGCTAACTTAAACATTGGAGAAGTGAGAATCACTCCCTTGAGTTCACTTGTTTTTCTTTTGAGCACATAGTTGGCTACTATGTTGCCACCCATACTATGTCCATAAAGGAAGATAGGAATATCATTATGTGTACTTCTGATGGTCGCCAGAAGTTGCTCTACATCATCTACGAGTTGGTCATGAGAAGGTGAGTGCCCTTTTTTACCTGAAGACTCTCCATGACCGCGATTGTCCATAGCGATCACTAAGTATCCGCTCTTCGCAAAATGCTCACCAACATGTTTGTATCGCCTCTTGTGTTCACCATGCCCATGAACGATTGCCAAAATTGCTTTTGGAGATGCTTCATTGTCCCATGACACTGCTTTTAATGCTGTACCATCAGTTGTAATAAATTCAAATATATTTTCATTCATATCTTGCAGAGTCGGTAGTATCTATTGCAAAATATTTATTTTAGATGAGTAATTCTAACTTATCGTATGAACAAAAGATATATCCTAGCCATAGATCAAGGAACGACCAGTTCTCGTGCGATACTCTTTGATCAGCAGCAACAGATCGTGAAGATTGTTCAAAAGGAGTTTACGCAATACTTTCCAAAGTCTGGATGGGTGGAACACGATCCAACAGAAATATGGGAGAGTCAATGGTCGGTTACTCAACAGGCGATCAAAGATGCAAAAATCGCTCTTACCGATATCGCAGCTATTGGCATTACAAATCAACGTGAGACCACTGTAGTGTGGGATAAAGAAACTGGACAACCTATTTACAATGCGATTGTTTGGCAGGATAAACGAACATCTGATATTTGTGAGGAATTGAAAAAACAGGGGCTTATTGAGTATGTGAAAGAGACTACTGGATTAGTAATTGATGCTTATTTCTCTGGTACTAAAATCAAATGGATATTAGACTACGTAGAAGGGGCGAGATCTAAAGCAGAAAATGGTGAATTATTATTTGGGACGATAGATACCTGGCTTATCTGGAAGCTGACTGATGGTAAAGTGCATGCGACCGATTACAGCAATGCTTCTAGAACGATGCTCTTTGATATCAATAAATTGCAATGGAATCCTAAGATGCTAGAGGCTCTGGATATTCCAGTATCGATGTTGCCAGAAGTCAGAGATTCTTCAGGAGAGTACGGGACTGCAACTATTGGTGGAGTCGATATTCCTATAACTGGTGTAGCAGGCGATCAACAAGCAGCACTTTTCGGACAGAAATGCTCCCAGTCAGGCATGGCAAAGAATACTTACGGAACGGGTTGTTTTATGTTGATGAATACTGGAGATGAAAAAGTGAGCTCAGAACATGGACTACTGACAACGATTGCTTGGGGAATTAATGGTAAAGTGACCTATGCCTTGGAGGGAAGTGTATTTATAGCAGGAGCAGCTATTCAATGGCTGAGGGATGGGCTACAATTATTTGATAATGCAGAAGATTCAGAATCTTTGGCACTAGAGGCAAAGGACAGCGAAGAAGTGTATGTCGTCCCCGCATTTGTTGGACTTGGCGCACCTTATTGGGATATGTATGCGAGAGGAGCCATATTCGGGCTGACCAGAGATACTGGGAAGGCTCAATTGACGAAAGCTACTTTGGAGGCCTTGGCTTACCAAAGCAAGGATGTGCTCATGGCGATGCAGCAAGATTCGAAAGTTGAATTGAAAGCATTGAAAGTAGATGGAGGTGCTACTGCCAATAATCACTTGATGCAATTCCAAGCTGATATATTGGATGCAGAAGTTCACCGCCCGAAAATTTTGGAATCTACAGCTATGGGTGCTGCACTCTTGGCGGGACTATCAGTGGGTTTATGGAAGATGTCGGAACTTGGGGAGGTCAGTGATCAAACAGTGTTCAAACCTGAAATGTCTTCAGAAAGAAGAAAAAGGCTTTATAAAGGATGGCAGAAAGCTGTGAAGAGAACGATGGGGTGGCTAGAAGAATGATGTGTCAATTTGATAATGAGGTAATTGGCGAATGTGAAAATGTAATAGATCCTAAATTCAAAAACTTGCACTAGCATTTGAATCTAGTGTTAAGTTAAGTATACTTTAGCCGAACCAAGCTTTGATCTTTTTGCCCTATACTTCTTTGAAAAACACTCCCTTAGCTATGGCTAGGCTCATTTTTTTCGCATCGTCTAGAACAAAAATATCGGCAACTTATACGACACAGTACACTTAACTTAACACTAGGACACTAAACTTTAAACTAAAAAACGTCTTCGGTCAGTGACCGAATTCGAACATATTCTTTTTTATTTGTTACATTAGTGAACAGGTGGAAATGTAAAAACTATCATTATAGCCCATAAATCAAGCGTCCACACTGCGGCACAAATTTTGGCATGATGGAGAAATCAAACAAAACTACTACAATGAAAAAGTTAACTTTTACCCTTATTGCTATTTGCACCTTACTCTTTTCTGTTAATGCGCAGGAAGTGTCCATTGAAAACGTCAGACCGGGGAAACTAAAAATACAAGGTTTCAATCTCAAGAATAAGACTGAAGTCACCATTAAAGGGAGTGCTGGTGTGTTCAATGATGACTGGCAAAAAATGGTCTTTTACGGATGGATCATCAACAGCGATACGCGCAAGGTTGCTTGGCATTTATTTGATGCAATAAAGAGTAACAACAGATATCGGGAGGAAGGTCACTTTGATTTTGAGGAAACTGTGCCGCTCGGTGCTGGAAATTATGAATTGATCTATGCTGGTGTGAGAGATAATGGTCGCAATAATAATCATTGGTCAGTTAATGATTTTAATGACTTTATGGATAATTTATTCAGTTCTAGAAATAGAGAAAAATATAGAGAGAGCTATACCGATGAACTTGGAATTCAAGTCAAAGCTTCTGGCATAACTGCCGTTGACGCAAAAGAACTTCTCAGTAGAAAGACTAAGGATGCAATAGTTGCCATTAATAGAACTGATGATAATGTAACTGTAAAAGAAAGGTTTGCTTTAAAGGCAGAATCAGAGTTGAGAATCTATGCCATTGGAGAAGGCGGCAAAGAAGAAGTGTACGATTATGTCTGGATCTACGATGCTAGAAACCACAAGAGAGTCTGGCAAATGGACTATTCAAACACCAATTTTGCCGGAGGAGCTAAGAAAAATTACGTAGCAGATAAGACGATTACACTTCCTGCGGGAAGTTACATCATAAGCTATTCGTCTGATGATTCTCATTCGTTTAGAGAATGGAATTCGTTACCACCAGACGATCCGCAGTTTTGGGGGGTGACTATTTGGCCAAATTCTGCAAAGGACAAAGCTAATGTCATTCCATTTGAAGAAGATTTAATGACGAAGCCAATGGTAGCGTTGACCAAAATGGGAGATGATGAGTACACGAGCCAGGGAATCAAACTGAATGAGAAAGCTGAGGTCAGAGTGCTTTGTATGGGTGAAAAATCAGATGAAGGGTTCGCTGATACTGGCTGGATAGTCAATGCCAATACTCGAGAAATGGTTTGGGAAATGAAAAGAAGCAATACTGAATATGCAGGTGGTGCTCAAAAAAACAGGATGGCTAATGATCTAGTGAGTTTGGATAAGGGTGAATACATTGTCTACTATGCTACGGACGGTTCACACTCGTACAGTCGTTGGAATGCTTCACAACCTCACGAACAAGAACTATGGGGGATAACCATATTGGCAACAGATGAATCTGTGAAATATGAACTGTTTGATGAAAAATCATATAAGAGTGATAAGATTCTTGTGCAAATAGTCCGAGTTCGTGATGATGAAAGATTGAGAGAATCTTTTAGTGTCAAAAAGGATACTAGATTACGTATAAAGGTGATAGGAGAAGGTTCGGATGGAGATATGCATGATTACGGATGGATCGAAAACAAGGATACTGGCAGAGTTGTATGGGAAATGACTTATCGCAACTCAGAATATGCCGGGGGAGCGAGCAAAAATAGAATGTACAATGATGTTGTGATCTTGCCTAAAGGCGAATATCAAGTCTATTACGAATCTGATGGCTCACACTCTTATAGAGACTGGAATGACACCCCACCTAGAGATCAAGAGAATTACGGAATCTCTTTATTGGTAGAATAATATTCATTTCTTAGTGTATATTGGCATATAACTTTGTTACCATAAGTTGTCTGCCAATATATGCCTTACAATTCTACCCAGAGACAAGATATAGTCAATAAACTTGCTCAAAGTAAGTATGACATCCTCGTAATAGGTGGAGGAATCACTGGTGCAGGTATTGCGCTGGATGCTGTCACCAGAGGGTTCTCTGTTGCTCTTGTTGAGATGCAAGACTTTGCTGCGGGAACAAGCAGTCGCTCGACCAAGCTGGTTCATGGAGGACTGCGTTATCTCAAAAATTTTGAATTCGATATCGTCCGTGAAACTGGATTAGAACGTGCGGTTGCCTATCGCAATGCTCCTCACTTAGTGCGCCCTGAGAAGATGCTTCTTCCACTCACTGAAAATGGCAGTTATGGTAAGTGGTCAACTTCCTTTGGGCTTTGGCTCTATGATGTGCTGGCAGGGGTGAAGGGGCAAGACAAGCGGAAGATGCTTAATAGAAAGCACACTTTGGAGCGTGAACCTTTACTTCGAGACGAAGAGATTATCGGCAGTGGGTATTATGCAGAATACAGGACGGATGATGCGAGACTGACCATAGAAGTGCTCAAAACTGCCTCAGCGAAAGGCGCGATTGTGCTCAATTACCTAAAAGTCGATGAACTGACTTACGAGGGTGATAAAGTGTCAGGAGCCAATTGTATTGATGTGTTGAATAATGAAACTTTCGATATTCAGGCAGACTATGTGGTCAATGCCACAGGACCTTGGGTAGATATGTTACGATCACAAGATGTATCGCTCAATGAAAAGAGAATTCACCTTACCAAGGGTGTTCATTTGGTAGTGGCTCATGAAAAGCTACCCATTGGTCAATCGATCTACTTTGATGTGGCTGATGGTCGCATGATCTTCGCGATACCCAGAGAGGGGAAAACCTATATTGGAACCACAGATACCAACTATCGAGGAGACAAGGCTAATCCTCAAGTCACTAAGGAAGATGTTACCTACTTGATTGATGCGGTTAACGAAATGTTTCCATCGGTTACATTGCAAAAGGAAGACATAGAATCATCTTGGGCAGGACTCCGACCGCTGATTCATGAGGAAGGTAAAGATCCCTCTGAAATTTCTCGCGGTGATGAAGTGTTCGAATCTGAATCTGGATTGATTACCATAGCAGGAGGCAAGCTCACAGGTTATCGCTTGATGGCTAAGAAAGTGATGCGGCTCATCTGTGATCGAAAGAGGATCACACGCAAATGTAGGACTCGCAGAACGAGATTGACGGGAGGGTTTCAGAAACCTAAGGAACTACCTGTTTATCTCAAAGAGGTAGAAAAGAAGTTGAAGGAGGCCAATCTCGATGACTCAAAAGCATTCTACTTGGTACATCGATATGGGAAACAGACTGATGAAATTCTTCATATTTACAAAGAGAAGAACTTAGATCATCTGGTTCAGGCGGAAGCCTATTTCTCTATTCAATATGAGGGAGTGGTCTGCTTAGAAGACTTCTTCTCCAGAAGAACAAGCAAGCTGCTATTTGATATTAGTCATGTGATGGAAGAGTCAGATCAAGTGATGTCTGTATTTGAGGAGTTGTTGGGGTGG
>Ga0209634_1001145_pt1 | contig 19762 bp, 14 predicted proteins | sample LinPmetageLP40_FD_184043 | JGI IMG/M metagenome (GOLD analysis project Ga0209634, IMG submission 184043) | Marine viral communities from the Pacific Ocean - LP-40 (SPAdes) (version 2) | ecosystem: Environmental > Aquatic > Marine > Oceanic | place: Pacific Ocean | collected 2010-08-26 | reverse complement strand
ATAATGCTGTCTGCTTTATAGCGGTATAGGCGAGTCATATCATCAGCGTCATTCACGGTCCAAATGCTCACGCTTAAGCCTTTTCTCTGAGCTTTTGCGATATAACTTTGCCGAGCTAAGCTCTTGTTTAAACATAGGTGAGTGCATTGCAAAGCTAATGCAGTGCGCAGGCCATTTGGTAGAGGCCACTCTTGTACGTAACCCCTTGCTATGTGGGGTAGGGTGCGTTTAAACGCACGTAAAATGCCGGTATGTTTTGACGTGATCACGACTTTTTCTTCAAGTTGAAATCGTTCTATTAAGTGCGCCATAGGTTGCAAGAAACCAGGGTTTGTTGACTGGGTTTTAATTTCAAATTGCCAGTGCACAACGTTTGGACAAGCGGCCACTACTTGCTCTAAGGTTGGGATACCCTGTTGTGTGCCTTTTAATGTGGTGACACCTAATATTTGTGCACTACTTTTACTGACACTTAGGTGGCTATCTGCAAGTCGTTTTAATTTCTCATCATGAACGACCATTAATTGGCCGTCACTACTTAAGCGCACGTCCAGTTCAAAGCGATCGATTCCTTGGCTGGCTGCCAATTGAAAACCCGCTAAGCTGTTTTCCATGGCGACCCCTTTGGCGCCACGATGACCATAAATTTTCATAGCTTCTCTAATCATATTATTGATTATATCGGTGCACGCGAATGCTTGGTAAAAATGGCGTATCTTCAATTTTACGGTCGCTGCGTACGGCTCTTTGTCGCGTTTGTGGCGGCTCTATTTCTGGCTCATTATGTTGAGGTAATATTTTCTCTTTATGAGATTTAAATAAAATAGGCAGTGAAATATTCATGGCTTGACGAGCCGGTACTTGACCGTCTTCAAAAAATAAATTGGCACGCATAGTGGGTGCTAGGTTTTGGACTTTAGCCAACGGCGTATTGCTGGCTAATAGACCAACGGCTTTCAATTGGGCCTGGATATGTGGGCTCGCTGTATCTAATCGGGTGAGGGCGTCATAAGCTTGTTGAACGCTCACTTTTTGAATGCTGCGGCCCGAGTGATACCAGTTAAATCCAATTCTTACCGGTGTGCGATCCGTTACTGTGATGGTCCGCCATGTTTGCTTAAGGTGAAGGCGGCTCAGTCCAGAAAAATGGAGCTGTTCTTGTAATGATGAATGGCGTCTTGCCAGTTGGCCCTTTAATTCGAGCCATTGTTGTTTGTTAGTCTTTTGCAGTGTTTGCACTATTTGTTTAAATGCATCTTTAAGTTCGTTTACTTTGTCGGCCAGTTCCAGTGTAGATTGATTCACCGCAATGAAACCAAAACAACTTCGTGTTTCACGTCCGTCTTGACCATCTTGGTACCAGAAGTCCATAAACATATTACAGGCCTTATCGATAGCTTGAACCCCTTGTGATACTTCTTGCGCACACAGCGGTAGCCAAATACCTTCATGACTGGCTCGAATGCTTTTACAAAGCTCACCGGAGGTAATAACTAATTTATCGAATGTCTCTATTAGATCCGCTGAATCCATTTTTATACCGTTATCTTTTTTTGCATAATAACGTGTAGATGGCGTTTTGTGTAGGCTGTTGTGTATTCATTGAAGACTTGAGTGTGCTGCATATATTTAGCATGGTATGAAAATATGACATTTGAATGACGATATCCTCATAAAAAAGACATGCCTGATAACAATAACCGTAGAGCTAAGATGGTTAGAAGCCATTTAAATAAGAACGCAAAGCGCTCAGCAGCTATTTTGTGCCGAATATGCGTACCTATGAATGACCCAATAACGGCAGCAAGGCTTAATGCTACTAGAGCATTGACGTGCTGCCATAAACCCACTCCCAGTGCGTACAGTAATATAACTTTAAGAATATGACTGGTGGTCATGATTACGGCATGACTGGCGACAATGCTGTCTTTTGCTAAACCTTTTGAGAAAAGTAATGCGCTGGTGAGTGGCCCCGTTGCGCCGAGTAATAATCCTAAAGCACCTTGAAATAAACCGCTGATGAAAAGCATGCCAGGTATGTTTGCGCGAATGGAGATACCACCACGCCAGGTAACCAATAAAATATATGCACCAATGACAGATTGCATCCATTGCCAGTTAGATCGCGGTAGTATGAGGGAAATGGCAATAGCGCCTAAGAGAGTACCCAATAAAATGGGGTATATTATCCTCCACTTAATATTAGGAAGTGCAAGGGCAGCGCGGCTACTATTGCTAAATATCTGAACAACACCGTGGAGAGCAATTAACAGGGGGAGGTCAAAATAAATAGACAGTAATGCAAATAACATAATACCACCCCCTTGTCCTAAAACCGCTGCAAAGCCACTTGTAAAGAGTGTTGCAAAGCTAAGTAGAAAGAGTTCAGGGGCAGATAGACTAGTCACCTTGTTGAATAATCCATTTCGTTATAGATGGGACTAATTTGTCACCATTTTGTACCCAGTTAAAATGATCGATACTGTGTGTTTGCATTTCCAGGGCGCTGGTACGAATGTGAGTCTTTTTTGCACGTGAAAGCTTATCTAATAACTTGACTGTGCTGCTATGTGGGGTGTATCTGTCACCATCAAAGCTAAAGGCAAGTATGGCGGTCTTCATTTGTGTTAAATACCCATCAAGTGATTTGTAACCATTTGCCTGTTTTATCCTATAGCGACCCGTACGAACGTTGTAAGCATAATCGCGAGTAAGTTGGCGCGCCTCACGGACTCTTAAGCCCTGTTTTTTATAAGACAAATAGCCAGTGAAGTAACTCATTAGGGATAAAAGCTGAGAGGCGCAGTAAGTGCGCAATTTGTGATGAAATGCGTTGTAGTGAGATGTGCCAGCGGCAACTAATATAATACCTTGGATGACGTTTGGGTTTAGTGCACTAAAACACACGCTTAGCTGGCCACCGAGGCTATGACCCATTAAAAAAATCGGACTGCGTGGGAAGTGCTTTTTTACTTCCGTTATGGATGCTGGCCAATCTTGTTCCAGCATTTCTTGATATCCGAAGTTATTAAACCAAGATGGCTTTTTCTGCTGAGGCCCATTTCCCCTTAAATCGGTACATGCAAAGTGAAAACCTTGCTCGTTAAAGTGACTCGCAAGCTGAGTGTAATGAGAAGCGTGAACACCCATGGCGGGAAAGCATAAGATAACAGGTGATGTGTCAGGGCTGTAATGGGTGCGGAATAACTGTAACTGGTGGGGACAGTTGTCATTGCTATGAAATTGAACAGTGTTCACCATAGCGGCTTGGTAAGGTGGTGGTATGGGTTCCGTATTACTGCTTCTTTTCATGTGTTGCTCCGTTAATAATATTTGCCCCAAAAAGAGGCACTTACACTTGAACTTTGATAGTAGCTTAATCCACCCACGTCAGCAAAATTGATTAACTGCTTTGATAACCTATCCTCATATAAGGGAAGAAGGAGTTGGTTATGAAATGGTCAGATCTCGGTTTAGCGAAGAAATTAAGACTGCCAATTGCGACAGTCGGCATTTTGTTGCTCATTTTGTCTGTTTTACAAATCACAGATATGGAGCGGATCTCAAAAGAGTTTTCTCATATTAATGAGGAATATATTCCAGGCATTGAGCTGGTTTTAAATGCTGATAGAGACCTCTATCAAGCGCAGATTGCAGAGCGCAGTATCGCTTTAGGCCTCTCCGAGGAGCGCTTCTTCAAAATGCATGAAGAAAATATTCAGCAGGTTGAAACTCGACTTAAAAAAATTACAAATCTTAATATATCAAAAAGCATCATTGCCGATGCTAAACAATTTTTAGTGACATTTAATGAGTGGCGCCCAAAGACAGAGGGTATAGTTAAGCAAGTGAAAGATCAGCGTATCTCTATTAAAGAAGCAACCCAAATAAGTACAAATGATTTAGATAGTGCCTTTGAATTCATGCGAGATAAGCTGGACTTAATAGGCGAGCAATTAGGTGCTCAAGCTGCAGCGTTACAGCTGCATACAGTTGAAACGAAACAGCAGGCCATGTCGAAGACCTTTGTTTTGGTCCTTGTGGCGATATTGATTACGGTCTGTGTTGCGGTGTTCTTCCCTAGAATGATTATTGGTCCGCTCAATCATCTATCTCAATCATTAGATGAACTTGCTAGTGGCAAAGGCGATCTAACAAAACGTATGCCGCGATTTGGGAATGATGAGATAGGCCGCCTTAGTCACAGTTTTAATCGTTTTTTGTCTGGGATGCAGTCGTTGATGAAGCGAATTCAGGTTGTTGCATTAGAAGTAAACAGCGCCAGTGGTCAGTTGCAAGAAGGTGCTCAAGATAGTTTGACCAACAGTGAGCATTACGCAAGTTCTATGGAAATGGTATCCACGGCGAATCATGAAATGGGATTGGCTATTCAAGAGGTTTCTACCAATACGCAGCAGGTCTCTGAAGAAGCCAAGCATTCTGATCAGACAGCTAAGCAGGTATCAAAAGATTTTCATCGAGCCATGCAGGAAATCGAATTATTGGCTGATAATGTAATGAAATCTGGCCTTGTTATTCAAGAAATAGTGAGTGAAACAACTAATATCGCCTCAGTGTTAGATGTGATTAAGGGTATTGCTGAGCAAACAAACCTATTGGCTTTAAATGCTGCAATTGAAGCGGCTCGTGCTGGGGAGCAAGGTCGAGGTTTTGCGGTGGTTGCGGACGAGGTGAGAACCCTAGCGAGTAAAACACAGCAATCCACCGGTGATATTAATAATATGATTGAAAACTTAAGGGGTGGTGTAAATAAAGCCGTAGAGTCTATGAAAGAAGGGGAAGAGCGCGCCACAAGTACAGTTGAATATGCCAAGAAGTCAGAGGATAACTTGTCTCATATATCATCATCCCTGGTCAGCATCAGTGACCGAATACTGCAGGTGGCATCCGCCATTGAAGAGCAAACTTCAGTGATTGATGAAATAAATTCCAACTTAAACGGTGTTAATGAATTAAGCAAAAACGCGCAAGAAAACACAAAGTTAATTGATACCGCTGTAAAGGGGTTAAATCAGCAATCAAAAAGTTTAACGGATCAAGTTTCAAATTTCGTACTTTAATATGATCTCTTATCTTAAATTATTTTTTAATTATATTTCTTATTTGATGATGGTTTTTATCAGTTTAATGTTGCCTATTTTGCAAGTTCAGGCTTCTTCTAAGGCAATTACTATTTTCGAATACCATCAATTTCCTCCGATGGTTGTGAGTAAAGATAAAGGAGTGGGGTTGAGTTATGGTTTCGCTCGTTACCTGACAAAGAAAAGTAAGGGAGAATATAAATTTGAAATAAATGTTACTTCTATGCAGCGGCTTCAGTCATTGCTGGTGAGCGATCAACCAGCGGTGGTATTGTTTGTTAATCCAGTTTGGTTTGATGACACCAAAATGGAGCGATTTTTATGGACAGATGTGGTTCTTACACTAAAAGATGAACTTGTTTCAAAAAAGACGCAGCCACTTGAATTGAATGATGAGTCAAGCTATGCGGGTAGGGTGATAGGCGGTATAGATGGTTATACTTATCCAATGTTAGATAAATTAGTGTCTGAGAATAAAGCCCATCGAGTGAATTTTAATAACGACTTAGAAGGTTTAAGGCGACTAAATGAAAGCGATGACCTTGACGCTTTGATTGTAAATGAAGGGCCGCTTAAATTTTACAGTGATCTACTTGGTCTTAAAAAGAACCTATATATTTCTAAACAGCCAAGTGGGGTTTATCCCGTTCGAATATTATTAACAAATGATTTGATTGACGTGCATGCCTTTCTTAAAGAAGTATTGGTTGATATCGAAAGCGATAAAGATTGGTTGAATTTAAAAGCTCTATACCTACCCTAAGAGAACTTAGAGTAGGTGTTTGTTAGTTAGAATTGGAACGTACCTTGTTTAATCTTTTGATTAAGATGACTGTCTATTTTTTGATAGTGTGTGTTGCCTGGCAATAAAACAAAAACAGGCTCATTAAATGTTTCATAGTCAAAACCATCCGCTTTTAATGTGCCTTTTTTATATTTGAATGTCCCGGTGATTTCTTGTTGTGGGCGAATACGAATAAAAATAGGCACTGCATAATTAGGCAATTTATTCTTAACGTGTTCGGTAAATGTTTTAGTATCGAACTGCTCAATAGGTGTGCTCAATGTAATAGCAGCCATACCTGCGCGACCATCGGTATTGGGTATTTGCACGCCATACACCACTGAGTGCTCGATTTGTGGAAATTGATTGGCAACTTCTTCTACTTCTGTTGTTGCAACATTCTCACCTTTCCAGCGAAATGTATCACCCAGACGGTCAATAAATGCCACGTGCTTATAACCTTGTTTTTGAACTAAGTCACCACTATTAAAATACTTATCTCCGGCCTTGAATACATTATTTAGCACCTTTGAACGGTTAGCTTGAGTATTTGTATAGCCCTCGTATGGGCTTCGTTCAGTGACTTCTGCTATGAGCAAGCCGGTCTCGCCTTTTGACACTGGTATCATGAATCCGTCGCTATTTAAAACCGGAGTATCTTGCTCGATATCATATTCAATTACCTCAAAACTCATTGGGCAATAACCCGCCGTCATATCCAGGTTTAAGCTATTTACGAATGCAATATTGCATTCGCTAGCGCCATATAACTCCATAACCTGAGGCACATTAAATCGGTGTTTGAATTTCATCCAGATGTCAGGGCGTAGTCCATTGCCACCCATGACACGAACACTGTGATTGCGATCGTTTTCTTTTGCTGGTTGATTCAATAGATATCGGCATAGCTCGCCAATATAACAAAAAGCAGTCACACCATAATGACGGCAGTCATCCCAAAATCGAGATGCGCTAAACTTGCGGGCTAGCACCATGGTTGCGCCAGCACCTACGATACTGCCCCAGGAAACGGTTAACGCATTATTGTGATACAAGGGTAAGCAGACATAAAACACGTCGTCTTTTCTTATTCTGAAAGCCGACAGACCAAATGCGCCCATGGCTTTTATCCATCTGAAGTGAGTCAGAATCGAGGCTTTGGGCAAACCTGTGGTGCCGGAGGTGAAAATGTAATAGGCAGTTTGCTTCATTTGTATAGATTGTGTGCTGGCGAGATTATCCGATGACGCGTGTTTACAAGCACTGGCAATATCAATGAAATCCTGCGGGGCAGGGTTCGATGTATTATCGGCCATATAAAATTGATTAAAATTGGCCGCCTTATTTATCTGTGAGCTAACGTCATTATAGGCTTGAATACATTCTTCACCGATTATGACGGACTGCGGGGTAACCGTTGTAAGGCTGTGAAGCAGTACTTCATCCCGTTGTGTAGTATTAATCATACTAACGATGGCACCAAGTTTGGTGATAGCCAAGACACAAGCAAGGGTTTCAGGGCGATTTTCCATCATTAGTGCGACAACATCACCACTTTTTATACCAGTATCATCAAGATAGTGAGCAATACGGTTACTCCACTGGTTGAATTGCTGGTAACTGTACTGTTTGTCTTCATAACGTAAAAAACATTGATCAGGGTGTTGAGATGCCCGAATCTCAAACATTCGACCTAAAGACTGATATTTATCGGGTTTTGCCGTAGCAAGGTGGTATAGACCCTTAAGAATGCGTCCAATATCTGGCAAGATACGCAGGGTGCCAGAAAAAACATTCAAGCCGGTGACGGATTTGGGTTGCATAAAGGGGTGCCTCGTAAGCATTTTTATTATTGTTTGCTTTTGATGGCTGGCAGCAATGAACTACTATACGTATCCTTAATTGAAATGAAAAACGACCAATACTGCCAATTTGGTTTGAGAGGTAGATAAATACAATGTTGATGCTCGTATCACCAGCTAAAACGCTGGATTATGAAACACCGTTACCCTTTGATGAATTTACTCAGCCAGAGCTTTTGGATCAATCACAATTACTCATGGATGAATTAGTGGACTTGACACCAAAAGATGTCGCCACCTTGATGAAACTCAGCGATAAACTTTCAATGTTAAACGTCAATCGCTTTCAGCATTGGGCGACACCTTTTACCCCTGACAATGCTCGACCTGCCATGTATGCATTTAAAGGGGATGTGTACACGGGATTAGATGCCTACTCGCTTAAAAAAGCAGACGTTAATTTTGCACAAAAACACTTGCGCATGCTTTCGGGTTTGTATGGCTTATTAAAGCCTTTAGACTTAATGCAGCCTTATCGTCTTGAAATGGGGACTAAATTTAGTAATCAAAGAGGGGCGAACTTGTATGAGTTTTGGGGTGACCGCATTACACAGAAAATAAACGAAGAAGCGGCAGCTAAAGATGTGGTTTTAAATTTGGCATCAAATGAATACTTTAAGGCCGTGAAAACGAAACAGCTTAAGGGCCGGGTTATTACACCAGTTTTTAAAGATGAAAAAAATGGCCAATATAAAATTATTAGCTTTTATGCAAAAAAAGCCCGAGGTTTGATGGCCGCATTTGTAATTAAAAATCGAATAAAAGATGTTCAAGATATCAGAAAATTCGATGTTAGCGGTTATAAATTCAGCCCAGAGCAATCAAATGAAAAAGAATGGGTGTTTATGCGCAGTGAGCAAAATGCGTGAACTGTAAAATTAAAAAAGGAGTACATATATGAAATTAATGTTAAGCGCTATAGCTACTTTGTTGCTGGTTGGTTGTGCGGTCGGTCCGCAGTCCCTTAAAGTTGCTCCTCAATTGAGTTTTGAGCAATTAAATGGTGTTAAGGTACCTGTTGAATTAGTGGTAAAAGATAATCGCGATAATACAGACCTACTAGGTTATCGTAATGCTAAAAATCAAGGGCCTATTAGCTTCGAACAGGCGTTGGCAAAATCGATAGGTGAGTCATTGCAGAACGCGATGTTAGCTCAAGATATTAATATGATTAAAGGCCCAGAGCCTCTGTCTAAGTTAGAAGTAAGTATCGACAAGCTGCGCTATTTTTCACCTGATGAAAACTGGGTAAGCCATATTCAGCTTGAAGGTGAAATAGTGGTAACCATTAGTCGTTCGGGCTCTAGTTTAACAAAACGATTTGCGGCTAATCGTGCCCAAGATGTAGCAACTGCACCAACAGCAGAGTTCAATGAAAATTACCTTAACGCCATGTTATCTGAATTGTTTAATAAAGCCTTGAACGATAAAGAAGTGGTTAACTTCCTTAAATAGAGAACTGTATGCAAGATGAATTTATTCTAAATCACGTGGTTTGGAATTATGTAGCGTTTGTGGTGTTCGTATGTGTTTGGGTGGGATATAGCTATTTTGCTAAATACATGGCTAAAAGAACCCATTGCTTGGCATCTGTTTTAGATTTACATCGTGTTTCTTGGATGGAGCGCATGATGTTAAGAGAAAACAGAATAGGTGATGCGGCTTTACTTGCAAATCTTGAGCGAAATGTAAATTTCATGGCGTCCACAACCGTCATCATTGTAGCAGCTGTCCTTACTGCTTTGACCTCGGCCTCGAAGTGGGTGATGCTTGAAAGCGTTGGCTCCGATTTTAATCATTATAAGCTGGGGTTGTTGCTCTTTATAATGGTTTATGCGTTTTTTAGTTTTACCTGGTCTTTGCGTCAATATGGTTTTGGTAGTGTGCTAGTCGGTGCAGCGCCCATGCCTGATCAGGATCAATTTAATGCCCGTCAAAGAAAAGAGTATGCTTATTCAACGGGTAAAATTTTAGATCAAGCAGGTCATGCATTTAATTATGGGCTGCGTGCTTATTATTTTGCGATGGCCACGCTGGCTTGGTTTATTCATCCTGTTTTGTTCATGCTGGCGACTTTTTTGGTTGTCAGCGTGCTTTATCGACGTGAGTTTTCTTCTAAGGCGTTACAACTACTGGTCATGGATGCGGATATTCTTGAAGGGAAAATTCGCTAGCAGAAATACTGTGTTGAGCAAACATAAAAAAACCACGCAGGGCGTGGTTTTTTTATGCGAAACGTTTTCTGTTATTTCTTGGTTAAAGCATTACCTAATTGAGTGTTGATGAAGTCTACCAATATCTCCCCACCTTCAACGAGTAACGCATCCTCGGTTACATCTTTTTTGTTAGGATCTGAGTCCTCGTCTGTATCATCCTCAAGCTTCTCTAAGATTTTAAGGCCTTTTGCCTTACGGCGTTTATTCTCAAGCGCTAAGCGTCTTGCTTCGGTTTCAAGACGTTCTTTTTCTCGAGTGTCGATATTCAAAGAGATAGTCGTGTCATTACGCAGTTCTTTTAAAAATTCTACCTGTTCATTTAGGTATTCAAAATCGGGATTGTTCTCGATGCGTTTAAAGTGTGATTTTTCAAGCCCTGGGACGACATTTGTAAGACTGTGTTGTGGTTTGAATTTTGATGCATCAATTTTATCCCAAGGAAGGGCTTCTTCTAATGCGCTCTCGCCGATTTTTTCAATATCATAGATTTCAGGGTAGCTGATATCAGGAATCACCCCTCTGTGCTGAGTGCTCTCACCACTTACGCGGTAAAACTTAGCATTAGTCACTTTCATTTGACCACGAAATAGTGGGATTAATGTCTGTACCGTACCTTTACCAAAAGTCTGACTGCCGACAATCAAGCCTCGGCCATAATCTTGTATTGCGCCTGCAAAGATTTCAGATGCACTCGCACTTAATCGATTCGTTAGAACTACTAGTGGACCATCGTAAAGTACAGAAGGGTCCTGGTCGGCTAATACCTGAGTGTGGCCAAAGCTGTAGTGAACTTGAACCGTGGGTCCTTGCGGAATAAATAAACCAACGAGGTTGTTCACTTCCGCCAGAGAGCCTCCACCATTATTTCTTAAGTCAATAATCAGCCCATCAATGTTGTCGCCTTTGAGCTTACTAATTAACTTGCTGACATCACGCGTGGTACTGCGAAAATTAGGGTCATTTTTGTTTTTGGCTTCAAAATCTGCATAGAAAGCAGGGATATCAATAATGCCCAGTTTATAGGCTTTATCTTCACGTTTAATTTCGATGGTTTCACTCGATGCTGCTCTATCTTCCAGCTTTACTTCATCCCGAACGATGGATATGGTCCGATGAGTTTCGGTTTGCCCACTACCAGAAATAATATCTAAGCGAACGGTGCTGTCTTTTGGCCCACGTATAAGGTCGACTACTTCGTCTAAGCGCCAGCCGATCACGTCAACCATCTCTTCTCTGTCTTGGGCAACGCCGACAATCTTATCACTGGGTTTCAGCTGAGCTGCTTTTGCAGCAGGGCCACCCGGTACCAGGCGCTCCACGATGGTGTTTTCATTTTCACTGCGTAACACAGCGCCAATACCCTGAAGCGATAGGCTCATATTGATATTAAAGTTTTCGCTGTTTCGTGGTGACATGTATTGCGTATGAGGATCAAACGTATAGGTCAATGCGTTCATATAAGACTGGAAAGCATCTTCAGAATTGATTTGTATGATTCGGTTTAATTGGCTCTCGTAACGGCGCTCCAATAACTCGATAATGTCTTTGTCTTCTTTGCCTGCAAGCTTGAGGTTTAAAACCGTATTCTTGATGCGTTTACGCCATAGTTGATCTAGGTCTTCGCTAGACTTGGCCCAAGGTGACTTTTCGCGGTCAAGCTCAAGTGTCTCGTCTTTTTTGAAATCAAATTGTTTGATGCCCCCTTTGAGTAAAGCGAGTGCGTAATCTAAGCGTTCAATTGCGCGCTGTTCATATCGGTTGTAAATGGTGAATGCAGGCTCAAGATCGTTGGTTTTAATGGCGTCATCAAGCTTGTTACGATACTTTTCGAACTGCTCAATGTCTGACTGAGTAAAGTAGGAGCGGGTGTTATCTAGAATATCCAAATACCGTGTGTAGACCTTTTCAGAAAACTCATTGTTGAGGTACTTTCGTGAATAATGGTGTTGGTATAGGTGGTGAACCACAGCGCGATTGGTTAAAGCGTGTTCAGCTTCTGGCTTTAAAACGGGGACTTCAGTTGCACTTGCTTGTACTAAAAACGAACAAAAAACCGTACTGAGTATTATAAGATGACGCAACATTAACGTTATATTCCTTATTGGATGATGCACTCAAGTTAGATGACAGGCTTATGCCTATTTATAGCACTTAACCTGATTTAATGTGTGCTTTGGCCCAATGTTTCTAAAAATAATGGCATAATAACTTATGCACCCATAACTTTCATGTGAAAAGCCATGCGTATTCGACTGGAAATTCCCAAAACAGTTCTATTTTCAATGGAAATAACGGTTCGTGTCACCGATATTAATTATGCTGGGCACTTAGGTAATGATCGGTTGCTTGTGTATGCGCAAGAGTGCAGGAGCGCTTGGCTTGCTTCTCTGGGCTTTCATGAGCTGGATATAGAGGGATGCAATACCGTTATGGCAGATGCGGCCTTACAGTATGTTAACGAGGCGTTTGCGTTTGATCAGGCCTCTATTTATTTGTATATGGGGGATATTCATAAATATGGCTTCGACCTCTATTATGAGGTTAAGCGCGGTGATACCGATATATGCAAGATGAAAACAGCCATTTTATTTCAAAAAGAAGGGGCGCTTGTGGCGCCACCCGCAGCATTGATGCAGCATTTGAAGTAGTGGAATTAAAAAGAAAAGCTTAAATATTAAAAAAGCCCAATACTCATATAGAGTATGAACTGCACCCCAAAAGTTGGACACTCAATCCAACCTTTGGGGTGCAGTTCAGTATTGGGCTTTTTTGGTTGCTAATGTTGCACGGGGCTAATAACAAACAATAGGTCACCTTGGTTTACTTGTTGTCCCTCGGCATTGTGGATGCGTACAACTTTATACTGAGCGTCTGGATCATAAAGTGTATTGCTTTGGGTGTTGAATGATTTTAAATTCAACGGACTAAACATCTTCATGGCTTCCATTAAACACAGGGTTTTCGTCACTGAGATCGTATCACCTTCTTTTACATAAGGTGGTTCAGTTGGTGAGGGGGCACTGTAAAAAATGGAGCTAGCCGGTGCCAATACTTTTAATTCGTTAGAGCCCTCAATGCGAAGATTGTCAAGCGTCATGCTTTGCTTGCTATCACCTGCACTGGTTGCGATATCTTTTATCAATGCGTCTTTATCAATACGGCTTAAGAAGTTCGGTAAATAACCCGTATCGTAATCGCCATTTACAAATACATCGTCACTCAGAATGCGTTTTAATAGCGGGATGTTTGTGCTGACACCTTGAATAATGGTGTTATCCAAGTATTTTTTCAATTTGTTGATCGTATCGTTACGGTCTTTGCCGTAGCAGATGACCTGTACCACCATGCTGTCATAGAAAGGGGTAACTTCTTTTCCGCTTTCTATGGATTTTAATAAGTGCACATTTTTATCTTCTGTTAATTCAAAGCGCGTAATTTTTCCAGCATTGGGAATGAACTGTATCTCATCCCCCTGAAGGGTCGCTTTCTCTGCATTAATACGCAATTCCATAGCATAGCCTTTCGGCTTGTACTTGATGTCAGCAATGCTTTCGCCGCTTGCGATTTTAAACTGTAAACCCATGATATCAGTATTTGTAACCAGTTCCGTTACCGGATGTTCAACCTGCAGGCGTGTGTTCATTTCCATAAAATAGACATCATTAGCATCTAGGTTATAAATAAACTCAACGGTACCTGCGCCAAAATAATCAACCGCATCGGCTAATTTTTCGGCGTAATCATAAACCTTGTCTTCTAGGTTTTTAGGCAGCATGGTTGAACCAGATTCTTCAATGATTTTTTGGTTGTTACGTTGCACCGAGCAGTCACGTAAACCGAGTACGCGGGTGTTACCATGACTATCACGTAAAATTTGCACTTCGATATGACGTAATGAGGTGACAAATTTTTCTAAATACACATCACCATTACCAAACGCGCTGCGCGCTTCGGTTGAGATTTGATGAAAAAGCTCATGAATAGTGGATGGCTCATGAACCACTTGAATGCCTTTGCCACCGCCACCATGTACGGCTTTAAGTAAGACAGGGTAACCAATTTCATCGGCCACCTTTGCTGCCATCGCTGATGTGGTCACGATGCCATGAGAGCCAGGTACTACAGGCACCCCTGAGCTGATAGCAGTATTGATTGCATTGGACTTATTGCCCATGGTTTCCATGGAGGACACGCTAGGACCTATGAAGTTAATATCATGATTGCCACAAAAAGCGGCAAACTGAGAACTTTCTGATAAGAAGCCAATACCTGGGTGCAGTGAATCGACTTTTTCAAGTTCGGCAATACGAATTACACTTTGTGCATTTAGATAGCTTTCATCTGGTGTATTACCACCGATACAAACAAGACGACCTTTTGCATTTAAATTATCGGCAGCGGTGCTGTTCATGTCTGGGTCGGATTGGACGAGTACTACATCAATTTTATTCTCTTGCGCTTTGCGAACCAATTTTTCAGCGGTACAACCACGAGCATGGATCAGAACTTTTTTAACTGGGCGGAAAAGCTTTTCTTTATTTTGATTGGTGACCTCTTTTGCTTTTACCTTGCCTGGGGTCACATAACCTTTAAGAATACGCGCCAGTACTTCATCAACGGTTTTACGTGCAATTGGAATAGCTGGGTCTATTTCCCGCAGCTGGCTATCCAGTTCTTCCACAAAAGGGTGTTTAACTAAGTCGGCCATTGACTGACGATTGAGTGATAAATAGTTGGATAGGGTGGCTGTTGATGGTAAATAAGAAGGCACAACAATTTGGCCAGCAAAGGGCATGTTTGTACCAGAGAAGTAGAATGTTTGGACCATAGGGTGCGTAACGAAGCTGGCTTGTGCACCGCCCGTGCAATCGCCATAGCCGAATACCACAATCGGTAAATCATTGTCACGAACAAAGCGTGTAATGCGATCGTTTACCACAGACATAGAGAATAATGCGGACGCACCTTCTTTGGTTTGCATGCCCCCTGAACTGACAAAGCAAATAACGGGGTAGTTGTGGCGGGCGCATTCAACTAATAACTTACAAAACTTCTCAGCACTGGCCATATCAAATGCGCCGGCTTGAAAATCGAGATTTGATATAAGTGTCCCTACACGACGACTTTCATCGCCAATTTGTATGGTGCCAAAACCAGTGATTACGCCACAAGGTGTTATCTCTTCTGTAAGCGCTTTTTCAATGGCGCTTCTGAATCCTGGAAACTGTACTGGATCAGCGGTCATAAGATGGTCATTGATTTCTTCGAAATCATTAAAGAATCGATCCACAAATGCTTGGCTTGGGGTGGTGCGTTGTTTTTTTACATCGTCTAATACATCTTGAATCAGTAAATCAAAGTACGCGATGGTAAGACGATTCCAAAAATCTTTTTTACGCCCAATGCTATAAGGATTTATTCGACCATTATAGTTGCCACCATCTTTTGACTCATAAAACTCGGCAAGCAATTTATCAAAGAAAAATGTAACGATAACAAAAAGCGTATCGCTTAAGCGTGGGAAGCTGTGCTTTTTCCACTCTTCTACTTGAATTAAAAACGCGCCACGTTGGCTGGACTCTACAAAGTACTTAAACCAGTTGGCGAACTCTTCCTTGTGGTTTTCAGCAATGCTTAAGTTGTTTGTATATTCCAAACCTTGGTTTAATAAATTATTCACCGCTGTATAAGATAGGCTATGGGTTTCCTTTGCTTCTTTCGCAATGGTGCCTAAATTACGTATGACGTAATCATAAAGTGCGCCGAACATGATTAAATTTTGACTAATACTGATGAATTCAGTGCGTAAGTCATCCAGTAATATAGCGTCTAGCACGGTCGCATCTTTACTGGATTTGACGCTGGACTCTTCTGACTTAATACGAATATAAGGGGCCAGGGCATCTTCTAAAACACGTCGATTTGCTTCTAGTGAACCACTTGCCACGCTATTGAGTAATTGTTGCGTAGTTTGGCTGAGGTTAATGCCTTCAATGACTTCTTTTGGCATTTTTTCAGATTTAATGATGCAGTTTAATGCTTCTGTTAAACCTGTAATCAAAGCTTCATTTGAGTCTTCTTTCGTAAGGTTTGCTAATAATGCTTGAGTATCATAATTCAGGCTTTTCTGAATAAATTTAGCCAAATCATGATCATTGGTTTTAATGAAATGAATAATAGCCTTGGTATCAACTAAATCATCTTGTGTTAGTAGGAATCGACTTTGTTGAAAGTCTTCTAAGTAGTCAATGAGTTCTGCAAAATTAACGGCTGCATCGGACTTCCAGCGATTGAATAAATACAAGCCAAGAGAGAAACTGAAATCCTGCTTTGCTTTGATGTAATTATCTTCAGGTTCACCGAAAAATAACTTAGAAATTGAGCCGCGATCTTCATCTCGACTTTCTAACTTTTGAATGTAGTTTTTCCAAAGTTTATTCAGGTCTTCGTCGTAACGAATCTTATCTGGGGCTTGAAGCCATTTTTGGAATTTTTTACGTTTTTCACCTTCTAAGCGCTCATTTAATTTGCCGGTTGGCACTTCTACTTCTGCTAGTCGACTGTAATGGCCTGTAGTGGTGGAAGAAATACGTTTTCTGAGTGTCAGGTATCGCATATAACGATATGTCATACGAAATAGGTTGTGATGTTCAGACGGGCTCGAGGCAAGGTTTAAGCTGGAACCTTTTTCTAATGCTACTAACTTATTTGATGGGTTGAGATAGCGCTCAACACTGCGCAAGTAATGATCCATTAAATAAGGGTTTTCACGAGCGAAATTCTCAGCGCCGGTTTCAATACTTAGAATACTGGTGGTGATCGCATCAGATAGGTTTTGCAGCTGATCAATTCGATCGCCCGGAGCGTAGTCGATGATGCCGTCGATAACATTGCGTAATTGCAGCTCATAAGCGGAGACACCCACATATTTTGCGCATTCTTGCCATGACAGGTTGTATTTACGTGCAATACTGGCAAGGCCCTGTGGTTGGATGGTATTAAAAATACCATCACGTACCGACAATAATATATTGGTTGAAGCAAGTGGAATAGCACCACCGGAATAACCCGCTCCCAGAATAATGCCTACAGTAGGGACATCTATATTGGACATTTCGGATATTAAGCGTGAAATGCTGTGGGCTTGATTGTCTAGGTTAGCTTGTTCACTGGCATCGGCTCCTGGGGTGTCGATTAAGGTCACGACAGGGGTGATGTGTCTGGCAAATTGTCGTAACGCCTTTACTGCCTGTTGGTGGTGTTCGGGTAACCATGCACCGTTGCGCTCAGAGCGGTTTTGCCCGATGAATCCTACACGGCGAAACTGGTTGTTAAAATCCAGTTCAACTTCAGCTACATAAAGTGGGCCAAATTCTTGTTCGGTAATAAAGCGAGTGGTTAATTTGTGTACCAGTTGCTTTGCATTTAAACGTTGACTGGATTCGCTGGGGGAGACCACTTCTTGAATGTAACCATCGATATCCAACGCTTTTAATTGGGCACTTTTATCATCAACTTGTTCTTGGCTTAATAAGCCTTGGACCATGCCTTCTGCATGACTGTCCTTCTGCGAAGGAAACAGTGAGAAATCTTGACTGAGTTTTTCTGCTATTTGAAATAGCTGATCGGTATCAAACTGCGACATAACTATTGGCACTTTTAATTATTAATGGTGAAGCTGGCTGGTGTTCAAAGCCAATATGCACTGCTTTATAACAGACATTTTATAAGAATACAGCCATCATACGGGGATTCTTGAATTGCGTCATATAATCTGTTTTATCTAACCAAAACCGAGGTTTATCCTGTGTCTTATCAGGTCTATAATAGCCGAAAATAGAGGGCCCCCTATGGATTTAGCCGAAATTCGACGTAATAATGCAGCTGCTCTAATGCTTGAAAATGCACTAGACGAACTGTCTTTTGCTCTTTGTTTAGGCAAAGATGAAACACAGATTGCTGCATTGATGTCACCTAACAGTAAAAAACTCATACCTGATGCACTCGCTCGCTTGATGGAGCAGACCTTCAGCAAGCCCAAATTATGGTTGGATCAAGCAGATGGTGACTCTCAGGGCCAAGGCCCCAGTTTCGATTTATTTGGTTGATTAAAACAGCGGGTACCATATATAAAAAAGCCCATCATCAGCTGGGCTTTTTGTTGCAACAACGAGACTTTACGTAATGTCTGGGTTAATTTGCGTTATGGGTTCTTTGGAAACAGCAGGTTGAAAATAATTTGTGCGTTATTGCTTTCGACGTTGATCGAATTATCACCTGATGAGTAAATGCCACTCTGTATCTCGCCCCCTGGGTTTGGAATAATGAATTGGAATCCAGAGTTTGTAATTGTCTGCTGTCCTTGAAGCGGGTCACCAGAGGTTTGTCCGGCAAACGTGCTTAAATATTGCCCCATGTGTTCAGGGGTGATTTGTGTATCAGACGGCAGGCCAAGCCCTTCACGAACAATATTTTGTGCATAGGCTTGTTGAGCTTGGGCAGCTGGGTTCAGCTGCGGAGCAATAAATACCTGGGTGCTATTGCTTTGCTCAAGCTGACGCAGTTGCTGTTGTGCCTGAAGCTGGGTGGAGTTTTGATCAAATTGCGTTTGTTGTGTGGCTTGCTGGTCAAGCTCACGAACAGTGTCCACTTCACTGACAACCGGTTGGCCTGCGCTCACCTTATATTGTGCATTTGGCTTGAGTGCCGGTTTTGGAGATATGTTCTTTTGTTTCACCATGATAGAGCCATCAAGGATATAGGCTTCTGTCATTTCTGTGTTGCTCAGTTCTTCAACTTCTGCCTGAGCTTGAGTGCCGCTAAATAATACCATCGAGCCAATTAGGAATAGATGCAAACGTTTCATATTAAGCTCCTTCATTTATACCTATACCTTAGCTTACTGGCCCGACTTTACTAGAGTATCTTAGAATACTTCCAGTGTGTTGTAGGGCGAATCAATCTAAAAACCGCGTGTTCAACCCATTATAAGCATCGATACGGCGATCACGGAAATATGGCCAGATACGTCTGGTTTGTTCTGTTTTATCAAGGTCAATATCAGCTTCAACCAAGCATGCGTCCTGGTGATCAGCGAGCGCTAAAAACTCCCCTTGTTGACCGGTAATAAACGAGTGTCCCCAGAATTGAATGCCACTACTTTGACCACTAGGATCTGCTTCATGGCCAACGCGGTTAATGGCAATAACGGGTAAGTTATTGGCGATGCTGTGCCCACGTTGAACACCTATCCACGCGTCTTTTTGGCGCGTTTGTTCATCTATAGTGTCAGCTTTATCCCAGCCAATAGCGGTGGGGTAAATGAGTATCTCAGCTCCCTTGAGGGCCATTATACGGGCACCTTCAGGGTACCACTGGTCCCAACATACCATGACACCAAGCTTGCCAATACTGGTTTGTATTGGCTCAAAGCCATCTGGGTCTCCTGGGGTGAAATAATATTTTTCGTAAAACCCTGGATCATCTGGAATGTGCATTTTGCGGTAAAACCCAGCAAGGCTTCCGTCGCGATCAAAAACCAAAGCGGTATTGTGATAGATGCCTGGTGCTCTGCGTTCAAAAATTGAACCCACAATTACCGCATTAGCCTGTTTTGCTTGTTCACTTAAAAACGCAGCGGTTGGGCCATCTAAAGGCTCAGCCAAATCAAACTTATTTGGCTCTTGGGTTTGGCAAAAATAATCCGTGGCATGCAGCTCTTGAAGTACGATTAGGTCAGCCTTTTTTGCGGACGCTTGCTCTATTAGTTCTTGAGTCGTTTTTAATGATACGGTTTTT
>Ga0209634_1001143_pt1 | contig 19804 bp, 33 predicted proteins | sample LinPmetageLP40_FD_184043 | JGI IMG/M metagenome (GOLD analysis project Ga0209634, IMG submission 184043) | Marine viral communities from the Pacific Ocean - LP-40 (SPAdes) (version 2) | ecosystem: Environmental > Aquatic > Marine > Oceanic | place: Pacific Ocean | collected 2010-08-26 | reverse complement strand
ATTACAAACTGGTATCGCATAACTTATTTTCATCTTCTAGTATTTCTTCAAATTCAATTTCAGGGATTTCATTGCAGAGATAAAACATTCCATCTTTTTTAAGTGCTGTATCGCATCTCCAGAACTTTTTAAGTAGAGATATGTTTTTATCAATTTTAGGAGTAATCTTTATTGTTCTGTATAAAACAAATATTCGATCGCCAAATTGAAGTATGTTATTCCTCATCAAAGATTCCTATTTCTTCTGCAGCATCCATAAATTCTAGTTTATTAAATCTTTTGGTGCCTTTCATATCCATTCTAAATTTATAATATTCACCTGGATTAGAGGGATCTGGGAATTTATCTTTTTCTTCTTCAGTAACAGGTATTGCCTTAACAGCTGCCCAATACCAATCTTTAGATCTCTTATTCCACTCAGGAAATACCATTCCTCTTTCTTGTAGATTTATAACTTTAGGATACCATGCGAAACCCTCATGGGATTGTTTTAAATCTTTAATAATTTCGGCAGTATGTTCATAGTTTTCTTTTTCAAAGTCACTCCCATCTACCATTTGATCATTTGTAGTAAAACCACAAGTCCAACAAAGATATACATCAAGAGCTGGAGTAAGTGGGTTTTTTGAACAAGCATTAGATCCACAACATGGACAATCAATTAATCCTTCTTTCATGCTTCTACTTTTTTAAGTTTAGGTAATTTAAGTTTAGGTAATTTCTGTGTTTGCGGTTTATTTACCTTTTTTAATTTAGGTAATTGAAGTGGGATATTAACGGCCACCTTCACTTTATCCATATATTCTTTAATTACTTTAGTCATTTTATCTTGACTGAAATTTTCTTTAAGAAATTTAGTTTGCTTACGACTACTTTCAACATATTTTTTATATTTTTTATAAACATCTTTCATTGCTTTAGAAGCCACTTCAGTATTTACATTAAACCATTTAGCTTCTTTAAGGAGCCATTCATTTGATGCTGTTTTATGTATGGGTTTAAGTTCTCCCCCAAGTAATATATTATATTCAGGTCTAATAAAATCAACATGTCCACTCCAGTTAGTTGCGATTACAGGTTTACCAGTAATAGCTTGTTCAAGTAATGGTCTACCAAATCCTTCCCCTTTAGTAAAGGAGATGAATGATTTTATTTTGGGGTCATTATTAATTTTATTAAGTTCTTCATTTGTAAATTCACCATGTAAAATATAAATATTGGGTAAATTTTCTTTATGATTAAATTTATTTCTAATTCTACGAATATCTTTAAGGATTTCTTCTTTATCTAAAAGACTATAATCCATCTTATTTATTTTTAAAAGTAATGCAGGTTTAAGTCCTCTACCTTCAAAAGTTTTTAAAAAGGTTTTAATTAAGGTAGCAACATTCTTTCTATCTTCTCCATGATTACCTGGGAGCCAATGTCCTGTAAATAGGAAACAAAAACTTTCGTCTATATTGTCAAGTAAGCCGGATTTTCCTGGCTCTTTAAAATAAACCCCCGTATCTAGACCTTCAAATAATACTTCTATAGGACGTTCTAATTTTACTGTTTTTTGGGGGTTTCCTTGTTTGTCATTTTGGGTAATTTGAATTTGGGAAAATATATTTTTTGAAAAATTAGATGATACTAAATTTAAATCCATTCTATTCATCCCCTCTACAAAATTTGGTGGGGGGGCTGTCGATTCTATACCTGCAGTGATTCCTATATTGAATTTTCCTACTTTTTGAAATTCATTAGGGATAGTAATCTGCATCCATACATCAGGTTGTTGGGTTAATTGTTTAATGATGTAAGTTTTTAAAGGATCATTTTCTTTTAAAAATCCCCAAGGGGTATTACCCCACATTTGGGGAAGGATTTTAATATCCCAATCATTTCCTTTTGCTTCTATAAGTGAGCGAACAAAATCGCGAGAGCGGTGTCCATATCCGCTAAATGTATCTATTGGACAACTAACTACACAAGTTGGTTTCATGTTAAAACTTCTTTTAATTTTTCTTTAAATTCTGGGGTATATTGAACTGAGTTTGGGTTATATGTTGAGTACCCATCACTAACTTTTTCAATTGAATATTTTTCAATAGGTTTCCAATTTTCAAATAAGGTATTTATTTTATCTATAAAATTCTGGCCCATTCCCCCGGCTGTCATTCTTGATTCTTCTGATAGTAACCATTCCCGGCCATTAAGACCTCTGCGGTTAATCTCTTCTCTTCCCATATTATAGCATTTTAAAAGTGCTAAACCGGCATCCTCAATATCTACTTGGGTAGCATAAATATAAGGTGTTGGAGGTGAACCCTTTAATGAACGTGTTTTAGGCCACATTGGAATTGCCCATTCACCATGTTTTTTATAACGACCATTACTATTTGTAGGAAATTCTGTATTGAAATTAATCCAGTCTCCCTTTTCGTTTTCAAATCTCATTTGATCTTGCATACCTCCCTGGACTGGGGCTACAATCATATTTCCAGCCATAAGACCTTCAGTAAGTGATAATCCCCAACCTTCATTATCAGTCATCATAAATTGTGCATCTGCTAAATTATAATAATAATTTAGGTGCTTTTCATCACATTTACCCTCAGTAAATTTTATTTTATTTAATTTAGGATCACATATAGTTTCTATTACAGCTGGAATATCGGTTCCATTGTTATCTAATTTATCTGTGTGTAGAATTAATAGACAACGTTCTGCTTTTTCTTTAGGAAGTTGATCAGTAAATATTTTCCAAGCAGTGACTACATCTCCTGGATTTTTTCTTCTAATATTTCTATTATTCCAAAAAACGACAAAATCATATTCTTCATTATTAAAGAATTTTTCTTTAAATACTTCAAATTCTAAATCATTTACTATAGGAAAGAATTTTTTCTCATCTATACCATGGGGAACATATTGTACTTGCCAATCTTTTTTTGGATAATCCTTAAGTACATTCTTAACTAAATTTTTAGTTTGTTTAGAAATACAAAGAAGCATATCATCTGACCTGTAGTAATCTCGATTATACATTGGGTATGGTAAATCATCCCAAATAGTGTAAAAAATTAGTGGAATTTGTGTGCGAATTTCTTTTTCCATTCGGTATAACCAGGTCCAATATCTAGGATCTGTGAAATGAAGGATAGCATCTGGTTTTTCTTGGGTAATTAATTGGCGTATAATTTGATCATTTCCATACCCATCCCATGGGATAACTTTTATATCTGAATCTGTAATTCCTGCTAGTTCATTTACTTGGGGGCTTAAATCAAATGCTTGACCTTGTTCAGGGTGTTTGATTGCTGCCCCTAAATTGACCCAATTAAAATGATGAGCAGTATTTATAACTATTTCTTTTGCCATAGTTCCTATGCCACTATGTAATCTGATATCGTCACAAAGGAAGAAGATTTTTTTCCTTTGGTCTTTTGGTATATAACCTTTTTTCATGAATTAAAACTTATTTTGTATTTTATAATTTATAAACCACTACCACTAATGGTTAGAGCAGTATGTGTATGAAGGGATTTTGCAAATTCCTCGTTAGTTAAATAGAGATGTATGCTTCTATTTACTAGTTTTTGAAGATTGAATTTTTTTCTAATTGAAGCTACTTTAAAGTCTTCAAATAATTTTTCTTCTAATTTTACGGATGTTAATTTAAGGGCCATTTTGTATATGTTTAAATGCGCATATACATATATTAACTAGTTTAAAGAACTATTTTTCTTTTGCTCTTCTAGCATGTTTTAAAGCCTCGGCTAAGATTGGATTTTTAGGACTTTTTTCTATTATTACTTCTTTTTCAACTTCAACAGGAACCTCTACTATTTTTTCTACCTTAACAGGAATCTCTACTATTTTAACTTCTGGTTCAGCATCTAAAACTTCAAATATTTTTTTTTTAGGAACTGTCTCACCATAAACATTTTCTATAGTTTTCTTTTTTAATTGTTCAAAAGCAAAATTAGCAGCAATTACAAGTGCAATAGCAAGAGGGTCAAATACAAATATAATTGTAAGGAGAAGATAGTTTATTATCCTATCCATAGGTAATCCTGTCAGTCCTGATAGATATTTGAGTGGACCTAATTCACCTGCTATGTTATTGTTATTTGTTACCTCAACTATTTCGGTTTCATAGTTAAATAACTGTTGGTTTAAATCATCAACTTTAGAATTTATTTCTGTTTGTCTTTCTATTGCCTGATCTAGTTGTTTTTCTAGGGCTCTACGGGTTGAGGAGGAGGTTGTTGTTAACACATTACCTAATGTGTCCGTATACTGTATTACATTGTTAGATAAGCCAGACCTCAGACTACTCACGGCCTCATTAATGGATAATTTTTCATCGCTGTATACTGCAAGTTGTTCTTTTACATTGTCCCTTTTTGTTTCTATAAGAGATATTTGAGAATCAACATTTCCTGCTTTAGCTGCTGTTTCTTGGTATGCCGCTGAAAGGAATCCATAAATACCCATTGATGTAATTAAAATTAGAATAAAACATGCAATAGATAAATAATATTTAAGTAATCGGGGGAGAGTTTTTCTATATTGGTAAAGTAAAGAAGCTATTACTAATTTAGCTACTTCAAGTGAAGCTGCCATTATTATAACAGCAAATGAGGCCCCCGCAAATAGCTTGCTTAATCCACTAACAGAATAAAAAGCAGCAGATGCAGAAACAGTAAGGGCACTAAAAGCTATAAGAAAAGGAAATGCCCTAGATTGTAGCCTTTTTATCGCAGAGTTCAGGTTTATCATTAAAAGGACACCATCTACAGGATTTATCGTTCGGAGTCTTAGTATACTCCTTCAATTGATACATATCATCCTTAAAACAATCCTCAATAAATGCATGAAGATCTCGGGTTACTCTATTAAGAGTTGTTTTACCCGAAGAGGGGACATAATACTGGATACGACTAGCAGACGCCGGGTATTTAGGCTTTTTAGGTATCTTGCGCTTTACTATAAAGTATTTACAATCGATTTCTTCTACAGGTATATTATACTGTTCCGCAAAGTATTTCTTATATAATACCATTTGGGACATTTTAATTTTATCCTCTTTATCCCATTTACCCCAACCCCTAGTTGAAGTTTTAATATCCCAAATACTTACTTTTTTAAGGTCCTCATCATAAAAGACTAAATCAAGTTTACCATATAACATGATATTAGGATGGTCTTTATGTGGTGGGGTTAGGATAGGCATTTCTATTCCTAGAAGTCTAGTTCCCTTTTTTGTAAAGTGCATTTGCCTTCTTTCAAGGAAAAAATCAATAATATTTAATCCATCATTTACAAATTCAGCAATTTCCTTTGGGGTAGAAAAATTGCTACCAATTTGTTCTTTATAATCATTATACATTTTTAAAAAACGTTGTTGAAAATCCTCATGAATAGGAAATTCATCCGCAGCTTTAATAGATGTATTATACATTAAACCTAAATATTCTTGTAGGGTTTCATGCATTGCTGAACCAAACGCTAAGTGGATATTTGGGGGTTGCTTTAACTTATCAATATACATTAACTTCCATTTATGGGGGCATGATAACCACAATGAAAGTTGTGAATAAGAAACATGTTTGCCCTTTTTAAAGTCAATTTCGGGAACTACTGTATTTTGTACATTTTCTAATATGCTCATATCGTGAATATACGAAGGAAGATTTGGTTTTCCAAATTTATTTAAATTTACCTTGCTGTACTATTTGTCCTATGATACCGTATACACTAAGATCTTTGAATGTATCTTCTACAGATTCTCCTACTGTATCAGGTTCCCCTAATACGACTAAATTCTTTAGTCGTTGGATTTTGTCATTCATTCTAAACCATAAACCAGTAAGGGATAATTTAATGTCTCCTTCTGTTTCTAAATTTGTTCCTACATTAATATTAGAGGATCCATAATTACGATGTTTTTTACAAAATAAAATATATTGTTCCATCATAATTTTTTTATATTCAGCAGTAAGTTCGGGGTATTTTTCTTCACACCATTTTACAGCAGCATCATCTTCGGGAGTAAATTCTATCATTTTTTTATTAATTTTTTTATTTCACCTTCTTGTAAGCCTATGCTATTAAGTAAAGTTTTAATATCTTTTTTATTCATAATATTTAAATAATCTTCTGCTTGTTTACATGAACATTCAAAATATCCACTTAACAAGGCTAATAATTGGGGATTTCTTTTACTTTCTTTTTTTCCTTTAATCCATTTTTTAAATCTAAAATTAGTAGGTAACATATCTTGATAATATTTAAATATTTCAGCAGGGGTTAGTTGCCCCCCAGTGTGTGGTTGGAGATTATTAACTATATCTAAATAATCTGAATTAAAACTAAGAGCACGGTTTATAATAAAAGTATTCCAACTTTTTTGTTCTTCATCACTTAGATCTTCCCATTTAACTTTTTTATTGTGGACTAGTTTTAAATAATCAAAGGGCGTCATCTTTGGGTTGGAATTCTTTGTTAACATGTCCACATTTATGGCAAGCATAAACGGGAATTGGGATTAGTGCTGGTTGTCCTGTTGGGGAAAGCATGGGGGAAAGTTTACGCATAAGAGTAACTTGAGTAAAATGCTCACAACCACATTCATCACAAACCACAGGAGTAGTTTGTGTGATATCTACATTAAAATTTTGTTGTTGTTGCATTATTTATAATGATTTTTAGGTGATTTAGGTTTAGAGTATTGTTTTTCTACTCTATTATATTTTTTATTAAACCACTTTAACCATTCTACTGATTGCAAGTATGTTTGTTTTTGTGAATTTACACTCATATTTTTAATAATTTATTTAACATAGCGGCTACACAAATTTCTTTATCAATAACAAAGCTATATTCATACTGATATTGGGATATAATTATAATTGCTTCTCCAATATTTGTAGTATATTCTTCTACATTATCATATAAACATCTAAACAATGACTCAAATTGTTGTGCACCACTATCGGCAATTATTTGTCTAATATTATTTAATTTAGCTTTATTTTTTAAAGCAGCTACAACTTTATTTTCAAAGTCAGTATTGACTAATGATTTAGAATCTAGGATTAATTCCCCCCCTTTTACACTACCTTGTACTGTGTTAAGAATTTTACGAATATCAGGATAATGGGTAATAATTATTTTTCCTAAGTCTTCTTTAGTATATTGGATTTTTTCCTCTTCACATATTTGTAATATATGTTGTCCCACTTCTTTTTTAGAAGGGGGTATAATACCGAAGGCAACGCAACGGGACTGTAGAGGACTAATGATACGATCCAAATAGTTACATGTAAAAATAAAACGGCAAGAACTACTAAAAGTTTCAATAACATTTCTAAGAGTTGCTTGGGCCTGGGGAGTGAGGTAATCTGATTCATCTAATATTATTATTTTTAATCCATTAAATCCTATACTTGAAGCAAAAGGAACAATTTTATCCCTAATAGTATCTATACCTCTTTCATCACTTGCATTAATATATAAATGATCAGCACCTAATTGTTTTACTATTAGTTTAGCCAGCGAGGTTTTTCCTGTCCCCGCTGGACCAAACAATAGTAAATTTTGTAGAGTACCCTCTGTTATGTATTCTTGAACTTTATCTCTAACAGTACTGTCACCAATAAATTTATCAAGATTTTGGGGTCTATATTTTTCTACAAATAAATCCATTAAAACATTGGTTGCTCAGGCATAGATTCACTTTCTTTTTTAGGTGTATCTGTAATTACACATTCTGTAGTAAGGAGAATGCCTGCTGCTGATGCCGCATTTTCAAGAGCACACCGTGTAACTTTAGTTGGATCAATAATGCCTTCAGAAAGCATATTGACTTCATTTTCGGTAGCTAAATTCCATCCTAATTCAAAATTACCCTCTACATTTAATGCTGCTAGTGTGCATTTTTCATGGTTATAACCTGCATTTGAAAGTATTTGATAAAAAGGTTTACGAATAGATTTGCGGACAATTTCATATCCCATTTCCTGTGAGGTATTTAATGTATCATTTTCTATCTTAGTTGATGCACAAAGTAAAGCATGACCACCCCCAGGGAGAATACCTTCTTCAATGGCTGCTTTAACTGCATGAACAGCATCATCTACTCTATCTTTACGTTCATTCATTTCAGCTTCTGTATAACCGCCAACATTAATAACAGCTACACCACCAGCTAATTTTCCTAAACGTTGTTGTAGTTGTTCACGGGCATAATTGCTTTCTGCTTTTTCAATTTGATCTTTAATTTCATTAAGACGTACTTCAATAGCTTCTTCAGTACCACTTCCATCTACAATTGTAGTTTCCTCTTTAGAAATAGTAACACCTCTAGCTTCACCTAACATATCAAAGGTAACCTTATCAAGCTTCATACCTTTTTGTTTTGAAATAACAGTACCTCCTGTGAGGGCTGCCATATCTTCCAAAATCATAGTACGACGCTCTCCAAAATCAGGTGCTTTAACAGCAGCACATTTTAGAATACCTCTCATCTTATTTACAATCATTGCGGCAAGTGCTTCACCATCAATATCTTCAGCAACAATTAATAAAGATTTATTTTGTTGGCTAACTCTTTCAAGGATAGGCAATAATTCCTTTACAGCACTAATTTTACCATCATACATTAAAATATATGGCTCATCAAGCTGGCAAGTCATTGAGCCATTATCTGTCACAAAATATGGGGATTTATAACCACGATCAAACTGCATACCTTCAACTACTTCAAGTGTTGTTTCATGAGTTTTACTAGATTCAACAGTAATAACTCCTTCTCTTCCTGCTTTATCAAAAGCTGTGGCTATAAGAGTGCCTATTTCGGTATCATTATTAGCTGAAATAGTGGCTACTTGTTTAAGTTGATCCTCATTTGAAATATCTTGAGAATTTTCTTTTAAATAAGAAACTACATCCTTTACAGCCTTATCAATTCCTCTTTTTATATCAATAGCATTATTAGATTTATGGCTAACCGCCTCTAATGCTTGATTAAAAATTTCTCTTGATAAAACAGTTGCGGTAGTAGTTCCATCACCTGCTTGTTCAGCGGTTTTAATAGCTGATTGTTTAACAACTTGAGCACCTAAATCCTCTGTTTTGTCTTCAAGTGTAACTTGTTTTGCAACAGTAACCCCATCTTTAGTAGATTGGACTCCCATTCCATTTCCAGTTATTACATTACGGCCATAAGGACCTAATGTACTTGCAACTGCATCTGCTAATTGGTTTACTCCTGATTGGAGTTTACCTCTTCCTTCTTCTCCAAATTTAATAACTTTACTCATTTTTTTTAATTTATAATTCCTAATATTTCTGATTCTGAGGCGAGAACATATTCTTCACCTTCAAGTTCTACTGTATTTGCCCCATATTTAGGCATAATAACTTTTTGGCCTATTTTTAGGCTTGTAGGAATTAAATTCCCATTATTGTCATAACGACCCGGTCCTACAGCAAGAACTGTTCCAAAGTCTGGTCTGTCTTTACCCATATCGGGAACAACAATGTTCCCATAGGTAGATTCTTCCTCTTCAATCGGTTTGATTAAAACACGATCCGCTAAGGGTGTAATTGGAGTATTTTCCATTTTTATATATTTTATTGGTTTTGATTACGTACAAGGTAATAATTAGTTTCTAGGTCTCCAAATTTAAATGCAAAAGTCATTAATCCTTTTGGGTTTATTTGGACCCACCCATGTTCAAAGCGTTTATTGTGTTTAAATATTTCTTTTACTAAATCTGCATTGAATGGGATATTGTCTAACTCAACATCAATGCCACCCTCTTCTACATTTATTGCAAAAGAAACAGAATTAGTTGAATTTGTTCCAATAGTAAACATTACTTCTTTTGAAGTAAATCCATTTCTAGTAGAGATATAAAATACTTCTTCACCCACAGCATCTTTTGCCTTAATAAATTTAGTAGTAAATTCTTCATTTAACTCTATTACTACATTTCCCTCCATTTTATTAATGGCAGGGACATTTGGTATAACTTGTGGGTCGGCTAAATTAAAGGAAATATCCATATTAGTATCAGCTATAATAAATTTAGATGGGGTACCACCTTCTTTATTAACATCAAACATTACTTCATTTTCAAGTATTCCTAATAATTTACTTAATGTTGAAGTACTATAAATTCCAAATTCACCTACAGGGAATTGAAAATTTTTGCTTTTTATTTCTCCTACTAAATTTTGGGAGTCATTAATAAATTTAGCACTTAAAGATTCATTATCTGAAACCCATTTAATTCGTTCTATATTACCACCTAAATGATATTTATCTATAAAACTATCTATAATTCTTTTATCTGTCATTAGAATGAAAAAAAGTTGTTAACGTGTGTGTTAAGTGTCAAACTACCCCAACTTAAGTCTTGGTAAAATGACTCTAATTTATTTTTTAATATTGAGTCGAATGCTTTATCTCTATCAACATACATTTCCACGAATGTACGAACACCCTCTGGGAAATCAAAATCTAAGAAGCCCATTGTATCAATTTTATATGGATTATCTTTTAGGTAAACCCATTTAATTTTATCACCTTGCACTATTTGGGAATGTTGTTTATCTATTCCTTTAAATTTAAGAAAATCATTATAGCGAATTGCTGCTTTAGCATTTACAGGTGTACCTGTTTTGAGTGTAGTAAATATATTTCCAGCACCAGGGGGTCGTTCTATATATTTTTTAATATCTTTTACTCCTGTAGGTTTACCTAACAATTCAAGTGGTAATTCATTTAGACTGTTTTTAAATTCTAGGATTTCTTGATCTATTTCACTTCTTGTAGCTCCAAATAGGATTTTATTTAAAATTCCATTAAAGAATTTTTTAAATAAAGGTGGAAAATTAGATTTCATAAAATCAAGACCTTTAACATCAATATCCTCTACTTTCATACCCTCCTTTTTTGTAATGTATTGAGCATATCTCCTTTTACCTGAAAAGAAACCTGAGCGAATAGTACATTCAGTTTTCATTTCAAGACGATGTTCTTGGATATTAAATGCTTCTTTAGCTAAGGTATTATAATACTCAGTAATAAGATCTTGGTATTTTATAGCTATTTTTTCTAAAAGATCATCTTGTTCTTCTGAAGGTAATTCAGAAAAATTAGGGTATAGATGTTTTAAAATAGGTTCAGCATGAAAATAATTAGAGTCTGTGTCCACATATGTGCAGAGGTTTTTATCTCCCTCTTTACAAATCCACCATGGTATTTCTTCTTGATTAACCATTAATTAAAATCTATCGTCTATTCCTGGTGATTGAACTATACCCCCATCCTTTTCTCCTCTAGATGTTACTATAGTTTCTTGAATCCTTATATCAAAATGATTTCCTAGGATTCTTAATTTTCCCCCTTGCTGGAGCATTTTTTTAAAAAAAGTAATTTGTCTATCATTCCAATCTTTACTAAGATCAATTATTTCTTCTTTTCTAACATATTCACCATTTAATTTAATGATAACATTACTTCTTATTGATTGTGGGGTAAGTGCCATTATAATTCTAATTTTAATTCGTTTCTTAATACTTTATTCATATGAGTATTTGCAAATAAAGCAGATTCTTGGATAATTCTTTGACCACTTAAAGTTATAGCTTCACTAAGAATAACACTACCATACCTAAAACTAGGTAATGCAGTAGCACCATAAAGTGAATTTAATAAAATTTTCATAGTATATTGTTTAAGGTGATTTTGTTCACCCTCTTTTTTATCTCCACTTTGGTATGCTTTTTTCATTGCTGTTTTATATTTAACTCGTTCGTCAAACCATTTAGATAGGATAACTGAAAGTACAGATTTTTTATCTGTTCTAAACATAACACCATTTGCTGTGATCGTTAGATCATGCTTTTTAATCTTATTAATTATATCACTTATGCGCGTATTTTGTATTTTACGCGCGGTATTTTCAAGGGGTAAAGTAGATTCAGGGTCCGTGGCGACTTTAGATTCTAAATCGTTTAAACCAAGTCTACTATTTCTATCATCAAATGAATCTAAAACTCTACCAATGTATGTTTCTTTTCCTATATTAAGAGACATAATAATTGATGGGTACAGTGATGTAAGATCTTCATCAAACATGTAGTTATAAATACCTGTTTTTGGGCAGAATAAATAACCTCCAGCATAATTTTTCTTTGTTATAGGGTTAAGTTCTTTATTAGGGGGAACTATATTTTGTGAGATAAGCCAACTAGAAATAGCCCCATCATGGATGCGAGATGATTGGTAAACCTCCTCATATAATATTTTACCTTTATGGGCAAGGTTTTTTGTTAGCTCAATGTATTTGAACTTTTCGTCTAATTTTTTTAGAATTAAAACATCAACAAAGTTATATTCAATAAATTTTTCTTTATCTTCTTCAAATAATCTGTCAAGTGAACCCTCATATTCAATTTTCTTTTGATCTACGTATTTTTCTCCTAAAGAATCAAGTTTATAAGATGGTTCGTCTTTAAAGCTATATTTTTTATGTAAACGTATATAATCTAAAGAAGCAACTCCTGCAATGCGAATAGGCATATCTTCACTCCAATGGCGTTCCTCTATAATATTAATGGGGGACATTCTACTTGCAGTACGTTTACCCATAGTATTTTTAATCCTATAATAAAGGTAGGGAATATCAAAATAATCGCTATTATATCCTACTAGAATATCTGGTTGGACTTCTTCCATCATTGATACAAATTTATCTAATAAATCTGTTTCTCTAGATACAGGAATTACTTCTCTTCCTTGATTATCAAATGTATGTTCAAGTTTTCCCTCTTTATCAACAATAACAATTTTCCATTCATCTACTTGGCGATCCCACCATGCAATTGAAGTAACAGGTTTTGGAGCTGATTTAATATATTCAGGAGTTAAAGCACCTCCCATTTCAATCTCAATATCAAAAAATAATTCTCGATGTGTAACTGAAGGAGTGTCATCATCACCATATTTGTCAATAAGAAATTTAGTATGGATATTGCCTCTAGTATGATCTGAGTAATGCATACGAGGATCTTCTCTATCCCAATTATGTATTTTTTTTAGGGTTTCTCCTTTTAGACCTTGATGTGTTGCTTGTTCAGGGGGGCAATTTATGTATCCATAATTTTGAAATTCTTCTAAAGAATAACCTTCATCTGTCCATAAATGGATATTATAGTGATTCCATTCATCCCCCCTTGTAACATAACAATTTTTATACATTAATTTTTATACTAATTCTTCTAAAATTCCAACTACTTCACTAAATATAAGAACAAAAGTAGCATATACCAAACTAAAAGGTATTAAAGCATAGCCTATAATTCTAATTCCTGATTTAATAAAACTAATTACCTGATGTTTTTTTGCGTCTGGTTGTTGCATAATTTAAGTGTTTTTAAAATTAGTTAAAAGTTGATTTTTTGTTTGATTATAACTTTCCATAAATTCAGAGAGATTATATTTTTCCCTTTTATTAGCTAGTAACATTCTAGATATTTTATTAATTATTGCATCTAGTGAGGTAAAATATCCTTGAGGAATATCTTTACCATCTACTAAAACATATTGATCCTCTTCTACTAATATAGTGTAGGGAGCTATTGAAGAATCACTAATTATACTTTTAGCCTTAGTTTGGCCTTTTTGTCTTCCTTTTCTCATAACTTATTATTTTTTAATTCATCTTCAGTAAAAAACTGTTTTAGGTTTGGTCTAAAATAGTTAACATTTTTCATTACCTTTCTATCTCTCGAGCGGTAAACAACGTACTTATTACCAACCTTTTCATAGTGACAGGCTTCACCTTGCTCTTTACTCCTCTTTTCAACCGTCGCTTGTGCTTCGTCTTCACTCGAGCAAGCTTTAGATAAATTCGATGCTTGCACTTCTTGATAGGCTGGCCAAATTTTATCTTTAAGGCCATGTAGCATAGTGCCGTTCCCAAGGGAAACATAAGTAATATCACACAAAGCATCCAAAACTTCCACGATGTCGCCTCGTTCACACGCTTCTCGATATTCCTCAAGTTCTTCCAAGACGAAGTCATAGACAAACTCCCATTCTTTTTTTTCTGGTATTGTAGGTTCATAATTGTTGGGTTTATTCATTAATAAATTAAATTCCTCAACTTCATCTACAAACGGGATGTCTTTAAATAAAACTAATTGCTTTCCCATTATTCAATAACTTTTACTAGTTTAATTTGCTTAAGTTGAGAAACGTGCCATTCCATGTTATACGTAGAATACTCTTGAGTTAACTTAACTTCAGCGTCTGTTGCATTTTCTGCATTTACCAGGAATTGTTCGCTTGTCCACCTAACGGTGCCACGAGAGGTTTCCTCTTCAACCTTTACTTTTGCTAGCCAATATGCCATAACTTTTTGTTTTTAATTTATCCTTTTAATAATTGTTTTCCTTGAGATCCTTCAGTTAATCCGCCCCCAAAAAATTCATCTAAAAAAGATTTTGGGTAGAGCAAAATTTCTCCGGTATAAGATTTAGTTTCTACCTGGCGAGACCCAAATGGGATATTCTTTGCTGCTGCAGCTGATGCTACTCTTTTACCTAATTCAGGTCCTGCTGCTCTACCTAAATAGTCATATAAACTTATCATAATTTTATTTATGAGTTCGTTTAAAATCAGCTGATAGATTTTTTATTTTATTAGCAGCTGATCTGCATCTTCCTTTAGCCGCAGCTGTTGGTTTGTCTATTTCTGTTTCAATCAATATTACTTGTTCTTTGATTGCATCTACTAATTTTTGTGTATTTTCCATTATATTTGTTTTTTAAATGTTATGTCCTCCGTTATTAATTTTTAAACTATCAAAAAATTCTTTTCTTGATAAATTATTGTTATCTCTAAATACTCCTGATGCTTTGGTAGTAACCATAGCTGCTCCTTCATGTTTAACGCCCCTACAGCTTACACAGTTGTGTGTTCCTACTATAGTGACAATAACCCCTCTATTACCCTCCGTAATTTTACATACAGCATTATGAATAGCTGATGTTAATTGCTCTTGAATAGCGCCTCTACGACCAAATAACTCTACAATTCTGTTAAGTTTAGATAATCCAATTACTTGGCCACTTTCTCCTGCTATATATCCAATATGTACTACACCCCCAATAGTTTGGTGGTGGTGGGAGCACATTGATGTTAATGGAATATTTCTTTCAATAATAATACCATCATAACCATCACTTGGGAAGGAAGTAATAGGAGACATTGCTGTGTATCTACCTTCCCACAAATCATTTACATATGCTTTTGCTACTCGTTTTGGAGTCTCCATTGAATTAGGATCATTTCTCCAATCACATTTTAATGCATCTAAAAATTGACCAAATGCTTGGGTAGCATCTTCAATCATATCCGATTTTTCTTGAAGTGATAAAGGAAACCCCTTTGCAACACCATTTGCAAAGCCTTCTTGTACTACTTCTAGTTCTTCGTGAATTTTTCTTCTTTTATTTTCCATTAAATTGTGTAAATTGTCTTTAAATTCCTATTATACCCATTTTCATCATCCATACCATATCCTATATAAAAGGGGTCAAATATAGAATCTGATTCTTGTTTTAATATATGAAGGGCATCTGGAAAATCCAAATTTTCTTTTAAAATAGTTGTAACTGCTGTTATACTTTTGGGGTGTTTTACTTCTAAAAAGCTTTTAACTGCTACCATAGTATTACCAGAATCAATAATATCATCTACTAGATAGACATGTTTTCCTTTAATTTTAGTTTCTAAATCTTTAGTAATAGATAAATCTCCTTGTTTTCTACCAAAATAAGATTTACATCTAATAAAATCAATTTCAATAGGAGCTGTAATTTGTTTAACTAAGTCACTAAAAAACATAAAACCTCCATTTAATATACAAACCATTACTATAGGGGTTGCGTCTCCTCTATGTTTGTCACTAATGCGTTTTGCTAGTATTTTAATTTGGATGTCTAGCTCTTTTTCACTTATTGCTTGTTCCATTTGTTTTCTATTATAACTTTTAATTTATCTACTAATTCTTCTACTTCATCAGGTTCCATAGTAACTGCACAACAGATATTAATATTGGATCTTATTTCTTCTAATATTTCTAATGCTTCCTCCACTAAACACCCCTTTCTGTATTATATGCTATAATATGATCTCTACCTGTCATATTATATCCATGTTCTGCTACCATTTCAAATACTTTAGGATACATTTCTATTAAAGTTTCTCGTGTATCTCCTGCGGGCATTACAAATGTTTTGTCCTTAGGAATATTCATTTTAATTCGAAAATCTTCAATTTCTTTTAATCCTTCCTCTGTGCCATCCCATACGGGTTTGTAGTGATAATCACTATGAAAATCTAAGGTTTTTTGAATGTTTTCATAATGTAATCTAAACTTGTTATGCTGCTTGACAAACCTTTCATCAACAACTTTACCACCGGGAGTAGTAATACCCACCCTAGGAATAGAATTAGAAAACTTAGGACTAAGAGATATGAGATTAATTGGGTAATCAGTCTTAACAAAATGGGATCCTTCTGTTTCAATTGTGATAATAATTTCTCTTTCATGGGCAAAATGTGTCAGTTCATTTACCAATGCTGCGTGCATTGTAGGAGAACCCCCAGTAAGCATCATTTCTTTCACTTGTGGGTTCTCATCATAAATAGCGATTATATCATTAAAAGTAAAAATACCTTTTTGAGGATGGATACTTGTATACCAACTGTCACACCATCCTCCATCACCAAACCAACATCTGTGAGTACATCCCGTTGTTCTAACTGCAATAGTGGGACGTCCAAAACGGGAGCCTTCACTTTGTACACAACGGTATACTTCTAGTATTGGTAATACTTTATTATAATCTTCTATTCTTTTAGGCATTTTCTAATACTTTTTCCACATGCTTTCGTACAACTTCCCAATCGACAGGTCCTGTTTCGTCAGCATATGCGACTGGATCAGGTCTTCCCACCTTAAGAAAAGCTTCAACCCTTTCCACCGATGAAGCTGATTTATAATCACTGTACCAAGTACCATTAATATTAATGGGCTTATAAGAAGTATTTGTATTTCTATAAACCTTATCAAAGTTAAGTCTGAGCTCATCGCAGCATTTGGCTCCATCTTTAAGTATATCAAACTTATCCCCATTAAGATAAGGGGTAACATAGCTAACGCGATCAGCGTCCCAATTACCTTCGGTGAAGGCTGTATAGTCAGCGTCCCTGAATTCTTGTCTACAGTCAGGATAAATAGCGTGATCGCCCGCATGAATACCCATGGCGATATGTACTTCAGTATTTTTTTCATTTGCAATAGATAGGGCAACAGCCTGAATTAATGATGAAAATATTTTATTACGATTAGGAACAACAGTTTCTTTCATATTTTCTTGTTCATAATGACCCTCAGGTACTTCGTCTCCACCTTCTACGAGAGCACTATTAAGCATAGGGGCTAAGCCATCAAGTTTAATTGTACCATATTTAATTTTATAGAATAGAGATGTTAAATCTCCTGTGGGGAGGGTTCCAATTCTTGAACTATTCAGGTAATCTACTAAAGATTGTGCTCGTTCAAGTTCAACTTTATGTTTTTGACCATAATCAAAACTTAATGCAGTAACTTCATATCCGTCTGCTAATAGGCGTAGGAGGACAGTACTACTATCCATTCCTCCACTCAGTGATAATACTGCTTGTTTATTCGTATTCTCCATATAAATTGTATGTTTTAGGTTGTGGTGGTTCTGGCTCTGGTATTTCTTCTTCACTATAAACATATACTTTACCTTCTGCAGCTTTTAGTACATAATCTGTTGGTTTTGATGATTCATTTTGGAATACCCACTCAATTCCTTCAGTTAAAGACGAAAGTATTGGTTGATCACTATCAAGAGGTGTCCATCTATCACCAGGGGGTAGTCTTTTTAATACTGCTTTTAGTATAATATCTTTTTCAGCCATTTTATTTATCGTTTAAATGTTCAGTTTTTGATTCATGCTCCCAAATACCATCTACATTATATTCATGCCAATGGACTTTACCCTCTAGAATGGCATTTTTAATATTTTTCTGTCTGTTATTTAGGTTTGACTTACCACTTTTTACTTCTACAAAATGAATAGCACATTTCTTTTTAGATCCCATATCTGTAAAAGCTATGTAGTCAATAGGATTGCCAAAAAATCTTACATCTCCAGGATTGATAGGAAAATCTTCCATAAAGGGAACATAGTGTTCAATAGTTTTACCAAAACTAACTGCTCGTGAACGTTGGTAGGCGTCCTCCCTAATAGCTTTTTCTTCTTTAGTTTTCCATTTTGCTAAAAATGACTCTGCTTTTCGTTCTGCTATTCTATCATGTGCTTTCCACACATAATATGTAAATGCTAAGGAGCAAGCTGTTATAGTAAGTAAAATTAAGTTCATATATTGTTTATTTTTTTAAACATTTCTACATTATATAGGATGTCTTCTTTTTGTTTGGGGGTTATAGTTTGTATAAAATCTTTATCAATTTTTTGACTACTTTTATGTAATAATCCTCCTTCGGAATACCTAATTCCTTCTAACCCATGTATAATAGGGTTTGAGGTATCTATAGTTTTAATAAATGGAAAATCTTTATAATATAAATATTCTTGGGGTAGATTACAACCTAAAAGGTGAACCTTATCCATATCACTTATAATATTATTTTTGCGCAGATTTGTAATAGTTTTTAAACGACCCATCATTTTAGCTATGTAGGGGTTTGGGTGTTGAAAACACTCCTGAAACCAAGAAGCACCATAACTAAATGCTATTTTTTCATAACCAAACCATTTATATGATTGAAAACCAGTAGCAAATTCAGTGTATGATTTACCTTGAACTACTGCTACTTTAGTGACTTCCTCAGGGAGTACTATCTTCGACCATTCTTTAGCATTTCGGATACTATAAACAGAATTTTCCCAAACATCCGGTACTATAAATTCATTAGGTTTAAGTTCATTTACCCAATACATTAATCTTTTAGTATCATAAGCCTCTCCAAGTTCGTGAAGGGAATTATCCATTATTATATATCTACCTTCTTTTTTAGCTTGCCTAAAATAAGCTTCATACTCAGGGTGTATATCTAAAAGGTGTGGAAGGCAATAATCATAATCATTAAATTGTTTGCTGTCATTTAATAATTGTAGTGGTACTTCGTGTGATACCTTAATCTTCATAATATATAGAACTATTTTTGTCGTTTTCGAAGCACTCTACTTTTACTACTTTACACCTACCCCCATCAGTTTTGGATAAAACATCATTAAAATGGTCAAATACTCTTTTAGCACAACTTTCTGCCCCTAATTTATCCATTACGGTAAGTTTGCAAAGTCCTTCCATTGCTGCTGATTCAAAAAAATCAAGGTAAGGGTCATCTTTTTCAATTAGAGTGGTATGATCCCACATATCGTCCATCCATGATTTTAAACCATTTCCTACAGGTGCATCTTTAAAACCACCATAATCTACAATCCAATTCATATCATCTAATCCCATATTTTCATCTTCGGGTGTATTAGATTCAAACCATACTTTAAATTTTAGGGCATATCCATGTAGTAATTGGCAGTGGGAATGTTGTGCTCTCCATTGTCTAATAGCAATGGAGTAGTTGTCAAATAATTTTGTTGATTGAAATTTTTTCATATTTTATTGTATTAAAGAATTTTTGGGGGGCCTACCTCTTCTTTTCTTAGCTGGTA
>Ga0209634_1001140_pt1 | contig 19824 bp, 20 predicted proteins | sample LinPmetageLP40_FD_184043 | JGI IMG/M metagenome (GOLD analysis project Ga0209634, IMG submission 184043) | Marine viral communities from the Pacific Ocean - LP-40 (SPAdes) (version 2) | ecosystem: Environmental > Aquatic > Marine > Oceanic | place: Pacific Ocean | collected 2010-08-26 | reverse complement strand
CTATTCACCCTATCAGAAGCTGCTCGAGGGCAAAGACTACCCCGCGCCCTTCTTCTGGGCCTCGACCGCCGACGACCGCACGCACCCGGCGCATGCGCGCAAGGGCGCGGCACGGGTCAAGGAACTGGGGCAGGAGTATTACTACTTCGAGGACATGACCGGCGGCCATTCGGGCGGCGTCGACAACGAACAGCGCGCCAAGATCCAGGCGCTGCAGATGGTCTATCTTCTGCAGCGACTGGCGGATTGATCAGCGCGGCCTGCGCGTCGGGGCGTGGAAATCGGGCGGCTTGTCGGCCACCCATTCCACGAACCGCGCGAGGGTCTCGTCGGTAAGCAGCGCGTCGCGGTCGGTGCCGATCCGCGCCAGCTGCGCATTGGTGAAATTGGCGTGGATCGCGCGGTGGCAGATCGGGTGCACCGGCACGGTCATGCGCCCCTTCTTCGCCTTGGGCACGAGATGATGCTGCTGGACTTTGCGCCCGAGCGCGCGCCCGCACAGCCAGCAGTTATCGGGTTCGGCGTTCGGCGAGGTCGGTCTCCCAGCTGAAAAGATCGTCGGCGCGGGGGAAATGGGCTTCGGCAAGATCGTAGTCGATTGCCGCGACATCGGGATCGTCGCATAGCTGGATGCCGATCACCTCTTCACCTTCGAGCACGATCACGCCGTCGCTGATGGCCGGGTCGTTCGGTTCGCCGGCAGCGAAATTGGTCCGCACGATGCGGCTGAAGACGACATAGCTCGTATCGCCGCTGGCAAAGGCAACCTGCGCTTCGCCGCCGCCGGAATAGGGCACGCTGGCCCAGCGCCCGCCGCTGAGGACCAACTCGGGCTCGCCGTCACCGAAGCGGTATTCGGCCTCGCCCCTCCCCGTGCCCATGCCCGTGCCCGTGCCCGTGCCGCAAATGGCAATCCGCTTGCCGCCTGCAACCTTGCACGAAAACACCTCGGCTTCGCCCGAAGCGCATTCGACCGTCCGGCCGGGCGAACCTGACGCAGCCGTGACCGGTACCGGCGAGAGGGGCCCAGCAGGCGGCGGCGCCTGTTCGGCGCGCTGCTCCACTGGTTCACCATCATTTCCCGCGCCGGCACTGCCACAGGACGCGAGCAACAGGGTGCAGCCGAGCAGCGCCCTCACTTCCTGTCCGCCGCCTTCTTCTTTTTCATCGCATCGTGGAAACGGTCGGCCCAGCCGGGTTTAACCACCTGTTCGCCGCGCACCATGCGCAGATCGCCATCGCCGACATCGCGGCTGACCGCGCTGCCTGCAGCGACGATTGCATCGGTCCCGATCCGCACCGGCGCGATCAGTGCGCTGTTCGAACCGATGAACGCGCGTTCGCCGATCACGGTCTTGTGCTTGAAATAGCCATCGTAATTGCAGGTGATCGTGCCCGCGCCGATATTCGCGCCCGCGCCGACCTCGGCATCACCGAGATAAGTCAGGTGGCTGGCCTTGGCCCCCTCGCCCAGCGTGGCCTGCTTCATCTCGACGAAATTGCCGACGAAGCTGTCCTTTTCCATTACCGCGCCGGGCCGCAGGCGGGCATAGGGACCGACCGAGCACCCTTCCCCGACGCGCGCCCCCTCGAGATGGCTGAATGCGCGGATCCGCGCGCCGCGGGCGACGCTGACACCGGGGCCAAAGACCACGTGCGGTTCGACCGTCACATCGGCGGCAAGGTCGGTATCCCAGCTGAAGAACACCGTGTCGGGCGCGGTCAGCGTGACGCCTTCGGTCATCGCTTCCTCGCGCTTGAGCTCCTGCCACTGCGCTTCAGCGCGGGCGAGTTCGGCGCGACTGTTGATGCCGGTGACCTCGGCGGGCGTGTCGGCGGATACGACCGCGCAGCTATCGCCGTCCGCATTGGCGATGTTGACGATGTCGACGAGGTAATATTCGCCCTGCGTATTGTCGTTGCCCACGCGGCGGAGCAGCTCGAACATGTCGGCGCTGCGCGCTGCCATGACGCCCGAATTGCACAGGCGGCAGGCGCGTTCTTCCTCGCTCGCATCCTTGAATTCGACCATCTTGTCGATCCGCCCGTCGGCATCGGCGATGACCCGCCCGTAATGCCCCGGATCGTCGGGTTCGAAGCCCAATACCACGACTTTCGGCCGATCTTCGGCATGCAGACGGTCGAGCATGGCCTGCATCGTCTCGCCCTTCACGAAGGGCACATCGCCATACAGCACCAGCACATCGCCGCTGTGATTTGCCAGGCTCTCCTCGGCCTGCTGGACCGCGTGTCCCGTACCCAGCTGCGGTTCCTGCAGGCAGGTTTCGGCGCTGCCGGCCAGCGCATTTTCGAGCTGGTCGCGTCCCGCGCCCACTACCACGACCTTCTTGGCCGGTTGCAGCGCATCGACGGTCGCCAGCAGGTGGTCGAGCATCGGGCGACCGGCAATCGGGTGCAGGACCTTGTGCAGGTCGCTTTTCATACGGGTGCCCTTGCCCGCAGCAAGGACGATGGCGGCGAAATCGCGTGTCATGTTCATGCGCGGTGCCTTGCCACCATTCGCTTGCAGTTTGAAGAACCTTCCGCCACCGCCGCTGCCATGAGCGACCTGCCCTTTTCCATCATCGGTTTCGATCTCGACGGAACGCTGCTCGAAACCCACCGCGACCTTGGCGCGGCAGTCAATCACGCGCTTGACCTCGGCGGCTTCGCGCCCGTCCCGGCGGACCACGCCAGCGACCTCATCGGCGGCGGCGCAAAGATCATGCTGCAGCGCGCGGTGGACGAACAGGGCGGCCTGCCCGACGACGCATTCCGCAAGCTCTACAAGGCGATGCTGGCCTATTACGCGGACAACAACGCGGTCCACACCCAGCCCTACCCGCATGCCCGCGAAACGCTCGCGCTGCTGCGCGAACGCGATATCGCTATGGTGGTGGTGACCAACAAGTTCGAAAGCTTCGCGCGGCAGATCCTCGCTGCGCTCGACCTCGCCGACCATTTCGTCGCGATCATCGGCGGCGATACCATGGGCAAGGGCAAGGCCAAGCCCGCGCCGGACCCGATCTTCGAAGCGCAGCGACGCGGCGGCGGCGGCAGCCTCGCCTTTGTCGGCGATAGCTCGTATGACATTGCCGCAGCGCGCGCCGCCCGCGTCCCCGTGATCGGCGCGCGCTACGGCTATTGCGACAAGCCGCGCGGCGAGCTGGGCGCCGATGCGGAGATCGATTCGCTGGCGGAACTGGTTCCGGCGCTGGCCAGGCTGGGCTGAGCGGTCCGCCGCTACGGAACGGCGGCCCGCCATACCCGGTGTTGCAAGTGCGAAGCGAACATGCCACCCAGCCGCGCAATTGACCTTTACGTAAACGATAAAGCAGGAGCAGCCCCATGAGCATCGATTTCAAGGACAAGGTAGCCATCGTAACCGGCGCAGGCGGCGGTCTGGGCCGCGAATACGCGCTCGAACTCGCCCGCCGCGGTGCCAAGGTCGTGGTCAACGATCTCGGCGGTTCGCGCGACGGCACCGGCCATTCCGACATGGCACTGCAGGTGGTCGAGGAAATCGAGAAGGCCGGCGGCGAAGCCGTTTCGAACGGCGGCTCGGTCACCGAATACGAACAGATGGAAAAGATGGTTGCCGACGCCAAGCAGAAGTGGGGCGGCGTCCACGTCGTCATCAACAATGCCGGCGTGCTGCGCGACAAGACCTTCGCCAAGATGACGATGGATGATTTCGAATTCGTCGTCGACGTCCACCTCAACGGTTCGGCAAACGTCACCAAGGCGGTATGGGAAACCATGCGCGAGCAGGCCTATGGCCGCGTGCTGATGACCGCTTCGTCGACCGGCCTGTTCGGCAATTTCGGCCAGGCCAACTACGGTGCCGCCAAGCTCGGCCTCGCCGGCCTGACGAAGACGCTGCAGCTCGAAGGCGCCAAGTACAACATCAAGGTCAACACGATCTCGCCGGTGGCGGGCACCCGCATGACCGAAGACCTGTTCCCCGAAGAAGCCTTCAAGCTGTTCGACCCGGTGAATGTGGTCCCGGCCGCGCTGTTCCTCGTCAGCGAAGACGCGCCCACCAACGCGATCGTCGGCGCGGGCGCTGGCGGCTTCCACTCGGCCTGGACGGTTATGAACGACGCGGTCTGGCTCACCGATGAAGAGCGCACCGTCGAAGGCTTTGCTGCCAATTGGGACAAGATCAGCGACTTCTCCAACCTCAAGGCCCCGCAGTCGGGCAGCGAGCAGTCGGGCGCGATCCTGACCGCGATGCAGAAGGTCACCGGAACCGGCCCGGGCAGCGCCCGCGGCTGATCCGCTTTGCAATTTGTCGAGGAAGGGGCTCGTGCTGCGGCGCGGGCCCTTTTCGTATCGGCCGCTGCCTAGCTGTCGACCGTCTTGAGCAGGCGCCGTTCCATTGGCGCGATCACGCCGGGCAATTCGTGACCGCGCTTGAGCACCTGGCCATGTTCGCCGAACAGCGTCCACATACCCTGTTTGTTGCGCAAGGCGGGGCGTTTCTCGATCCGCGCCTGCGGCCGTTCCGCCGCGCGCCGGAATGCGGCGAACACGGCGCAATCCTTGGTGAAATCCATCGCGTAATCGCGCCACTGCCCGGCTGCGACCATCCGCCCGTAGAGATCGAGGATCCGCGTCAGTTCCTCGCGGCTGAAACCGATCTGCAGCGGCTTGCGACCCGGGAAGGCGACGACCGTATCGCCGAAAGAACCCATCAATCGGCAGTCCCGTTGCGCTGGGCCGGTTCGCGTTCTGCGCGCAGCGCGGCGACTTCGGCGCGCAGTGCCTTCAGCTCGCTGTCGAGCTTCTCGATGCAATCCCGGCTGGGTTCGCACGGATCGTCGCACGGCGTGCCGTAGGGAATGAATTCCTTGAGCCACTGTTCGGCCGGCACCAGCGTGCTGCGCGCCTTGAGGCCGATCATTGTGGCGCCTTCGGGCACCTCGTCGGTTACGACCGCATTGGCCCCGATGCGCGCGCGGCGGCCGACCGTGATCGGGCCGATTACCTGCGCGCCCGAGCCGATGATCACCTCGTCCGAGATGGTCGGGTGGCGTTTGCCCCCCTTGCCATTGGTCGGATTGGTGCCGCCAAGCGTCACGCATTGGTAGATCGTCACGTTGTCGCCGATCTCGGCGGTTTCGCCGATCACCGAGAAGCCGTGATCGATAAACAGGTTCTTGCCGATCTTCGCGCCCGGGTGGATATCGATCGCAGTGACCATCCGGCTCCAGTGGTTGACCAGCCGGGCCAGAAAAAACAGCTCCGCTTCGAACAGCCAATGCGCGATGCGGTGGTAGAACACCGCCCAGACACCGGGATAGGTCAGCACTTCCCAGCGGCTGCGGGGAGCCGGATCGCGTGCCTTCACGCTGTCGAGATAGGCGACAAGCCGTTCGAACATGGGCACTATTCTCCCATCGGGAAGCGGTTAAAGCAAGCGTCCCTGGTCCGGGCCCTGCACCGCTTCCAGTGCATCACGCCATACAGATAGGGTGGCGGGAACCTGCCGTTCAAGGCTCAGCCGGTCGATTTCGCCAACGATTTTCTCGATCGCGGCATAGCTGCGTTCCATTCGCGGCACGAGATAGGCGGGTGCACCCTCGCCCAGGACCAGGCCGCGCTGGGCGGCATGTGACAGCATGAGGTCGGTCGCCAGCGCATCGTCGGGTGGCCCGATTTCGAGCTGCAATGCAGCCCCCATCCGGCTGCGCAGGTCGGGCAAGGCGATGTCCCAGCCCCCGCCGCCCACCACCAGCAGCAGTGGGATGCCGCTTTCCTGCGCGCGGTTCCAGCGGTGGAAGATCGCGGTCTCATCAAGCGTTTCGGCATCGTCGATCGCCTCCCCCGCCTGCTGCGCGGCGAACCAGCGCGCGAACAGCGACTTGCCCGCGCGCGGCGGCCCATGGAGGATGGCGGTGCGGAACGGCCAGCTGGCCGGCGCCGCGAGCGCCTCGGCCACTGCGCGGTTGCCCGATCCGATCACGATCGAGGACGGCTCGCCGGCGCCGGCCGGAATCAGCGGAAGAGCGATCTGCGAGGTCATCGCCCGCGAATCAGCGGCTGATGGCGAGCGCGTTGCTGCCCTGGCGGACTGTGAAGCCGCGCGCCCGCAGGGCGTCGGCCAGTTCGCCGATCGAACCGGAATAGCTGACCGTCATCACCGAGGTTCCGCCGATCGCAGTGCTGCGGATGCCCGTTGCCCGCACGCCAGGCGTCCCGCGCACGCTGGAGACCGCGCCATCGAAACTGGCGGCATCGGGCGTGGCGACCTGCACGGTGTAGAGCGCGACCGATCCTTCGGGCGGCGGCGTCTGGATGGGCGCTGCGGTGATCGCATCGCCGCTTTCGGCAGTGGGCTGCGATGCCGCGGCTGCCGCAGCCTGCTCCTGCGCCCGCAGTGCGCGGCCGAGATCGAGCAGCCGCTGGAGCGCGGGATCGAGTTCGGGCGTGCCGATGTCGAGCGTTGGGTCGGGCCGCAGCTTGCCTTCGGCCAGCGCGAGTTCGAAGATCCGGTCGAAGCGCACCACGGCGCGTTCGAGCATGGTCGGAAGCTCGGCGGGCGATGCCGCGGTCATGTCGAACCCGTCGAGATAGGCGTTGTCGGGGCCGAAACGCGCCGTGAACGTGCCCTCGATCGGCCCGCCGGGATAGGTGTACCGCAGGCTCGCAATGGCGACGAGCACATCGGCAGCGCCGAACTGGTCGAGCGCATTGCGCCACCAGGTGCGGCTGCGGCGTCCGGTCTGGCCATAGGTCAGCAGCAGCGAATCCCCCCCGGCACCCGCCGGGCGGACATAATCGATCCGGCTTTGTCCTGCCTGATAGCCGGCCCAGGCGCGCTGCCAGGGATTGCGCTGCTCGTAGACCATCTGCGTGCCTGCCGACACGGTCACCGGCAGCAGCAGCATCGGCGCCGAGCGCGTCGCTTCGCCTTCTGAACCGAGATAGCGGGACGCGCGCTGCCGGTCGAACACCACTCCGAGCGTGGCGATGTAGCGCCTCGGTCCCAGCCGTTCGCGCTCGATGACCACGGCGGAAACCAGGCCGGCGATCTGCGAATCGCTGAGGCTGGGGCCTTCGAGGCGGTCCCAGGCCTTGCGCTGCGCCTCTTCCCAGGCCTGTTCGCGCGCGGCGATGCCGCTTTCGGCACGGACATCGACTTCGATTCCCGACACTTCGATATCGCTGCTCGAGGCCACCGGGGCGATCCCGCGTTCCCCGCCGACTTGCGCCCATACGACCACGCTGAGCGCGCACAGCGTGGCCAGGACCACGGCGAGGATGGCGAAGCGGCGGAACGCGAAGGGGGAGGATATCGATCGGATCATGGGGAAAACAGGGCGCCTTTTGCCGAAAGGCTTCTGGAAATCCAAGCGCGAAAGCGTAAGGCGGGTCAGATGAGTGACCAACCGCGCAGCAGCAGCCCTTCCTACACCTACGAACAGGCGGGTGTTTCGATCGAGGCGGGCAATGCGCTGGTCAAGGCGATCGGGCCGCTGGTGAAGGCCACGATGCGTCCCGGTGCGGATGGCGAGATCGGCGGTTTCGGCGGCTTTTTCGACCCAAGGGCAGCCGGGTACAAGGATCCGCTGCTGGTCGCGGGCAATGACGGTGTGGGCACCAAGCTCAAGCTGGCCATCGACAGCGACCGCCACGACACGGTGGGCGTGGATTTGGTCGCCATGTGCGTGAACGACCTGATCGTCCAGGGCGCCGAACCGCTGTTCTTCCTCGACTACTTCGCCACCGGCAAGCTGGAGAACGGCGTGGCCGAGCGCGTCATCGCGGGCATCGCCGAGGGCTGCAAACAGGCCGGCTGCGCGCTGATCGGGGGCGAGACCGCCGAAATGCCCGGCATGTACGCCGCGGGCGATTACGACCTCGCCGGGTTTTGCGTCGGCGCGGTCGAGCGCGGCGAACAGCTGACCGGCGAACGCGTCGCGCCCGGCCACCTGCTGCTTGGCCTTGCCAGTTCGGGCGTGCACTCGAACGGTTATTCGCTGGTGAGGCGGCTGGCGCAGGACAAGGGCTGGAAACTCGACCGCCCGGCCCTGTTCGATCGCGACCGCCTGCTGATCGACGCACTGATCGAACCGACGCGGATCTACGTGCGCAGCCTGCTGCCGCTGGTGCGCGACGGACTGGTCGACGCCATGGCGCATATCACCGGCGGCGGCCTGCTGGAAAATATCCCCCGCGTCCTGCCCGAGGGTGCGCATGCCCATGTCGAAGCCGATGGCTGGGAGCAACCGGGCCTGATGGCGTTCCTCCAGGCCCAGGGAAATATCGAACCCGCCGAAATGGCGCGGACCTTCAATTGCGGGGTAGGGATGGTGCTCGCGGTCGAGCCCGCCAATGCCGAAATCGTTCGCACCCGTCTCGAGGACGCGGGCGAAACCGTGCTGGCTGTGGGCCGCATCGAGGCGGGCGACAAGGGATGCAGCGTGCACGGCACGGCCGGCACCTGGGCCGCGCGCGAGGACTGGTCGGCGGCGCATCTTGCCTGAGCACGCGACGGCCACCGTCAAGGTCGCCGTGTTCGTGTCGGGCACGGGCACCAATATGGCGGCGCTGCTCTATGCCAGCCGCCTGCCCGGTTCGCCCTATGAAATCGCACTTGTCGCAGCCAACGATCCCGCCGCCCCCGCGCTTGCGCTGGCCCGGGCCGAAGGGGTCCCCACCTTCGCGCTGGCACACGCGGGCATGGCCCGCGAAGACCACGATGCGGCCATGGAACGGGCGGCGCGCGATGCCGGCGCGCAATATATCGTGCTGGCGGGGTACATGCGCATCCTGACGCCCGGCTTCGTCGGGCGCTGGGAGGGACGCATGCTCAATATCCACCCCTCGCTGCTGCCCGCCTATCCCGGGCTCGATACGCATGCGCGCGCGATTGCGGCGGGCGATAGCCACGGCGGGGCCAGTGTCCACCTGGTGACCGAAGAGCTCGATGCGGGCGAAATCCTCGGCCAGATCGCGATTGCGATCCAGCCCGGCGACACACCCGCTGCGCTGGCCGCCCGCGTCCGGCTGGCCGAGCACCAGCTCTATCCCCGCGTTCTGGCCGATTACGTTTCGCGCTGGAACGACCCGCAACACCTGCTGGCCCGCGTGCGCACGCTGGCGCTGGCGTTGCCGCAAACACATGAGCGCGAAAGTCACGGTGCGCCGGGCTTTCGGGTCGGGACCGAGAAATCGGGCAAGTTCTTCGCCCATTTCTCCGACCGGCATCACGGCGCCCCCCACGTCTCGCTGCTGGTGAAATGCGCGGGGCTGGACGAGCTGGAAACCCTGGTCGAGGCACAGCCGCATGCCTATCACAAGCCGGCCTATTACGGCGCCAGTGGATGGATCGGCGTCATCCTCAACCGGGCGGACCTCGACTGGGACGATGTCGCCCACTGGCTGCGGCGCAGCTGGCAGCAGGTAGCCCCGAAGAGCATCGCCGGCCTGCTCGACACCGCGGACGTTTCCTGAGCGCGATGGCCATGCCGCCGCGCCCCCACCCGCTGGCCACCGCCCGCGCCGCCGATTGGGCCGACCGCGCGGTGGGCGCGCTGTGGCGCAAGGGCATCACCGCCAAGCCGCCGCTCGACCCCGAATATCTCTGGCAGGTGGGCAGCCGCGGTTTTGCCGCGCAGGACGAACATGCGGGCCGCAGCGAGGCAGAAGTTGCCGACTTCCGCCTGCGCCTCGAACGCCTGTGCGCCAGCCTGCGCTGCGAAGCCGAACTCAATGCGCTGGGCCACACGATGGCCTATGGCCAGCTGACCTCGGCCATCCGCAAGCGGCATGCACTGGGCCGCGCATGGCGAACCGACCCGAGCTTGCCGCAGGGTGACATCGCATCCCCGATCGTCGTCGTCGGACAGATGCGCGCGGGCACCACGCGAATGCACCGGCTGCTGGCCGCGGACCCGGACCATGCCGGTACGCGGTTCTGCGACAGCCACAACCCGGTTCCGGTTACGCCCGACTGGCGCCCCCTCAAGGCCGCCGCGGCGCTGGCGATCGCGCGGCGGATCAATCCCTGGCTCGATGCGCTGCATCCGTTCGGTTCGACCCGTATCGACGAGGAAATCGGCTGGCTTGCCGCAGCGCTATCGCCCGCGACCTTCGAGGCACAGTGGCACATCCCGTCCTTCGTGGCGTGGGGCGAGGCGCGCGATCCCGGTCCGGTCTATGCCGAATTCGCACGCATCCTGCGGACGGACGCGGCGACGATGGGTAATGCCGACCGCCCGCGGGTGCTTAAATGCCCGCAATTCGCCGAAGACCTGCCCGCGCTGCTGCAGCACTTCCCCGGTGCGCGGCTGGTGGTGACGCACCGCGACGCGGCCGCGATCGTCGAGAGTTCGGTATCGCTGGTGGCGAGCCAGATGGCGCCCCAGAGCACACGCCGCGACCTGTCCGCCATCACCGCCGAATGGCAGCGCAAGCTGGCACTGCGCCAGCAGCGGATCGAACGCGCACTGGCGGGCTTTGCCGGACAGGTTGCGCATGTCGATTTCGATCGGCTGAATGCGGACTGGGAAGCCGAGATCGGCCACGTCTATGCTGCATTGGACATGCCGCTATCGGGCGCTGCACTGGCCGCGATGCGGCGCGAACAGCGCAAGGCCGCGGCCGGCAGCCATACGGCGCACAAGGTGCAGATCGAGAATTTCGCCGCGGGCGAAGCCGCCTAGCGGGCCGCCGAGGCGCTGCGGCGAGAGGCGAACATCGGCGCGGTCATCCGGTCAAGCGGGCGAGTGGTTTCGATCAGGCCGATACGATTGCCGGTGAATTCGATCCGCCACATCAGCGGCCCGTCGATTTCCGCCATCGGACTTTCCAGATGGCCCCGCATGAGCATTCCCTTGCCCCAGTGGTCGAGCGTATCGACGATGATCTGCGGGCGGTCGGCCTGCTCGCGGAAGGTGCGGTCGGCGTCGATAACCGCTGCGGCGCCTTCCAGCCTGTACCCTCCCGCATCGACGACCTTCATGTCGGGCGAGATCAGCCTTTCGACCGCTTCGTAATCGAACCTGTTCAATGCATCGACCAATTGGCCGACCATCTTCGCGCGGGACTTGCGCGACAGGCGCTTGTTCAAGAAGCCGAAGACCATAGTGGGGGCGATCCTAGAACGGATCGCCCCCTGAGCCTATAAACAAATGATGTGCGGCCAAAAGACATGGCCGCAGAGGCTTTTAGCCGACGATTTCGTCTTCGTTGAAGAAGAAGTCGATTTCGATCTTGGCGTTTTCGTCGCTGTCCGAACCGTGAACCGAGTTGGCTTCGATCGATTCGGCATAGGTCTTGCGGATTGTGCCTTCATCGGCATCCGCCGGGTTGGTCGCGCCCATCACGTCGCGGTTGCGCTTGACCGCGTCTTCGCCTTCGAGAACCTGCACGACGACTGGGCCCGAGATCATGAAGTCGACCAGTTCACCGAAGAAGGGACGTTCCTTGTGCACCGCGTAGAAGCCTTCGGCCTGCTCGCGGGTCATCTGGATGCGCTTCGAGGCGACGACGCGCAGGCCGGCTTCTTCCAGCATCTTGGTGACCGCACCGGTGAGGTTGCGGCGCGTGGCATCGGGCTTGATGATCGAAAAGGTGCGGGTAACCGCCATGGTGATTTCCTTGCGTGGAGTATGCGGGGGAGAAAATTCTCGCGCGCGCCCCTAGCGCCGCGGGCCCGCCCGGGCAAGTTTCATTCGAGACCACGTCCGATCGACAGCTGCGCCCGGGTGACCTCGCCTTCGCGCGTCGCGGTGAAGGAGAAGCTGGTGCCGTCGGCGTTTTCACCGCCGATCATCGTCATCGGCCCACTGTCGAGCGACGTCGCCACGTCGATCCCGGCGCTGGCTGCCTGTTCACGATAATACGCCACCATATCCGCCGGTTGCGCGGCGCTCTCCAGCGTCAGCAGGACCAGCACGCCAGCGGCCTGTTCCACCCGCGTGTTGTTGGTCACCCGTGCGCCGGGATAGAGGGCAAACCCCGCGGGCAGTTCGACCGGGACGCGCTCGCCCGAACGCATGGTCGTGACCGTGCCGTCGTCGCCCGTATGCCGCGCGCGGGTTTCGCCCGTTTCCGCATCGATATCGTAGGAGCCGCGCGGTTCGGCGCCGTCACCGCCATTCTCGCCCGCGTTCTCGGCTTCGCCCCCGCAGGCCCCAACTGCCAGCGCGGCGGCAGTGAAAGCGGCGAGGCGGGCGGCGGGGGGGCTGCGTGTCATGCCCTATCGATGCTTGAAGCGCGCAACGGTTCCGTCAGCGACCCTCGCGCCAACTGCCGTGTTCATCCTGTTTGTTGATGCGGTTGTCGATCGTCTCGTCCTGCGCGAAGCGGCGCCACAAAGCCGCGGCCGCGTCGCGCTGGGCGGCATCGAAAAGCAGCAGGACGCGGTCGAATTCCAGCGCCTCTTCGCGCCACCTTCCATCGGCGATCAGGGCCATGCGCGCGCCATTGGGCGAACCGCAGGTGCCTGACAGCAGGATCGGCTGGCGCGCTTCATGCGCCCCGCCGGCCATGCCGTTGGCGAGGAAGGCCGCCCCGCCCTGCTGCCAGAGCAGTTGCGACAGATGCGTGCGCTGCGCGTCGTCGCCGCTGACGACCACCAGTCGCTCGCCCGCCTGCAACACCTTGCGGGCCAGCTTGGCCACGGTCACGTCCACCGGATCGCGGCTGAGCTGGTAGAAATCGACGCGGGTCGTGGTCATTCGGGGCCCGCCGCCTCACCCGACGAGGGTGGCTTGTTGCGGCGGCATTTGTCCGAGCAATATTTGACCCCTTCCCAGTCCCGCGCCCATTTCTTGCGCCACGTGAACGGAAAGCCGCAGGTCAGGCACGTCTTGCTGGGCAAGTCGCCCATCCGCCGCATCTTGCCGGTACCCTTGGCCATGATATCCGTCAGCCTTCCAGCGTGTCGCGAACGAACCGGTCGAGCAGGCGCACGCCGTAACCGGTCGCGCCCTTGCCCCAGGTCCGGCCCGGCTTGTCCGACCAGACCATCCCCGCCACGTCGACATGCGCCCAAGGCGTCCCGTCGGCGATGAAGCGCTGCAGGAACTGCGCGGCGGTGATCGATCCGGCCGCGCGCCCGCCGATGTTCTTCATGTCGGCGATCGGCGAATTGATCAGCTTGTCGTAGGCCGGGCCGATCGGCAGGCGCCAGTTGCGATCGCCGGTCACCTCGCCCGCATCGTGCAGCTGGCTGGCGAGCGCGTCATCGTTCGAGAAGACGCCCGCGAACTCGTGGCCGAGCGCGATGATCATGGCGCCGGTCAGCGTTGCGAAATCGAGGATGCGCGCGGGTTTGAATTCTTCCTGTGTCCAGTGAAGCGCATCGGCCAGCACCAGCCGCCCTTCGGCATCGGTGTTGAGCACTTCGATGGTCTGTCCGCTCATGCTCGTGACCACGTCGCCGGGACGCTGCGCCTTGCCATCGGGCATGTTCTCGACCAGCCCGACCACGCCGACGAGATTGGCCTTGGCCTTGCGCCCGACCAGCGCCAGCATCGCGCCCGCCACGGCGCCTGCGCCGCCCATGTCCCACTTCATGTCTTCCATGCCCGGGCCCGGCTTGATCGAGATGCCGCCGGTGTCGAAGGTCACGCCCTTGCCGACGAAGGCGGTCGGGGCCGCCCCCGGTTCGCCGCCGTCCCAGCGGATCGCGAGGATGCGCGATTCGCGCTCCGACCCGAGACCGACGCCCAGCAGCGACCCCATGCCGAGTTCTTCCATCTGCGCCTCGTCCAGCACGATCAGCTCGGCGCCGGTGCCTTCGAAGCGTTCGCGGCAGCGCTCGACGAAGCTTTCCGGGTACAGGATATTCGCCGGTTCGGTGATCAGCACGCGGGTGAACTCGACGCCCTCGGCGACATGCGCCATGTCGTCCCACGCGGCCTCGGTCCCCTCGGGAGCGCCGATCACGGTGACATTGGCGAGCGTGATCTTCTGCTCGTCCTTCATCTTGGTGCGATAGACATCGTAGCGCCAGTTGCGCAGCCGCAGGCCGAGCAGGACGCTGGCTGCCTGTTCGGCGGTCAGGCCGCTGTCCGCGAGGTCGAGGACGAGTTCCTCGTCGCCGCTCGACTGGTACTTGGCAGCCAGCGCCGCGCCCGCTTTCTCGCAATTGGCGAGCCGGGCTTCATCGCTCTTGTCGCCGAGGCCGGCCAGCGCCAGCCGGAGGACCTGGCCATCGCGTTCGACGAAGCCGTCGAACACCTGCCCCGCCTTGCCCTTGAACCGGGCGGCTTCCATGCCTTCGGCGAACGGCTTTTCCAGCCCAGCGGGAACCTTGTCCTTGTCGGTAACTTGCGCAACAAGGCGCGCAACCTGCGGGCGGGACTGGCTGAACTGAATGTGCATGGGATCTCCGGAATTGTCTTTGGTCTGGGCCGATACGCTGCGCGCACGCCCATCGAGGATGGCGATTGCGATTAGGCGTGGCCGGTGCGATAGGCAAGGGATGCTCCCGCCTGCCGAGACAGCCCCGCACGCCATCCGGGAGGCCATCCGTCCCGCGACTCTGACTGCCATTGCGCTGGCGCTGTGTGCGGCCAGCCCGGTCGCTGCGCAGCGCGCGGCCGACAATGTCGGCAACGTCATCGACCCGCAGGGCGAGCCCGGCGACCCGCAGCCCGACCGGCCCACGCTGGACGAGGGCGCCGGCGCCGACGATCTGCTCACCGTACCCGATCCCGGCGCCGGGCTGGACCCACCGCCCGCCCCCACCGGCGATGACGGGCTGGATGCGGCCGGCAACCGCGCGATCGACTTCGAAGCCGATATCCTCGAATACAGTGCCGATAGCGATGTCGTGACCGCCAGCGGCAACGTCGTGCTGCGCAGCGGCGACCGGTCGCTGCGCGCCGATTCGGTCAGCTGGAACGAGCAGACCGGCGAAATCCTCGCCACGGGGCGCGTCCGGTTCGTCGATGAAAACGGCAACCAGCTGTTTTCCGAACGGGTCGAACTGACCGACGAATTCGAAGCCGGCGCGATGGACGATCTGCTGCTCGCGCTGCGGCAGGGCGGGCGGCTCGCCGCCAATCGCGGCATTCGCGAAAGCGACGGCACCGTCGCGCTGGAGGAAGCGGCCTATAGCGGCTGCGCCGTCGTCGACCCGCAGGGCTGCCCGCGCGATCCGAGCTGGCGGATCACCGCCGAGCGCGTCGTTTACGACCCCGAGACCAGCCGGATCAATTTTTCGGGCGCCTATCTGGAATTGTTCGGCGCGCGTTTGCTGCCGCTGCCGGGGCTGACGATCCGCACCGATGGCGGTGCGGTTTCGGGTTTCCTCGTGCCCGACCTGCGCTTTTCCGAAAGCAACGGGGTCGAAGTATCGGGCAGCTATTACCTGCGCTTCGGCGACAACAAAGACCTTACGCTGACCACCCATGTCTATACCGGGGCGGCACCGATGGTCGCGGGGCAGTGGCGCCACCTGACCGAAGCGGGCGCCTACCAGATCACCGGTTACGCCACCCATTCGCAGCGAATTTCCACTTTCACCGGCGTGGCCGACAGCGCGGAGGAATTCCGCGGCTACCTGTTCGCCAATGGCAGGTTCCAGCTGACGCCCGACTGGAGCCTGACCGGATCGGTCCGCCGCACCACCGACCGCACCTTCCTGCGCCGCTACGACATCAGCCGCGACGACCGGCTGCGCTCCACGCTCGAGCTGGAGCGAATTGCCGGCAACACCTATTTCTCGCTGGCCGGCTGGGCCACACAGACCCTGCGGCTCGACCAGCCGCAAGGCGAAGTGCCGATCGCGCTGCCCGTGCTCGACGTGCGCTGGCGGCCCGATGCCAATATCCTCGGCGGACAGCTTGAACTGCAGGGCAACACGCTCGCGATCATGCGCGATATCGGGCAGGACACGCAGCGCGCCTTCGCCCGCGCGCAATGGGACCTGCGCCGCGTGACCGCGCTTGGCCAGGTCGTCACGCTCACCGGCATGCTGCGCGGCGACGTCTACCATTCGGACGAGAATTACCTCACCACCACGCCGAGCTATCGCGGGAATCCCGGCTGGGAATACCGCGGCGTGGCGCTGGGCGCGCTCGACGTGCAATGGCCCTTCGTCGGCGAAGCCTTCGGCGGCACGCAGGTGTTCACACCTCGCGTGCAATTCGTCGCCACCCCGCCAATCAAGAATCTGGCCATCCCCAACGAGGATGCCCGTGCGATCGACCTCGAGGATTCCAACCTCTTCGCGCTCAACCGCTTCCCCGGCTACGACCGGGTCGAGGACGGCGCGCGGGTCACCTACGGATTCGACTGGTCACTGCGCATTCCGAACTGGGAACTGAAGACCAATGTGGGGCAATCCTACCGTCTCGACAGCGACCGCGACATCCTGCCGGTGGGGACCGGCCTGTCCGAACGGTTCTCCGATTTCGTCGGCCGGACCGAGGTGCGGTACAAGAACTTCCTGAAGTTCACCCACCGCTTCCGGCTGGACAAGGACAATCTGGCGATCCGCCGGAACGAGATCGACGCCACCGTCGGGTCGAGCCGGACCTATGCCGAGATCGGTTACGTCCGGCTCGACCGCGATATCACGCAGGTAGAGGATCTGCAGGACCGCGAGGAATTGCGCGGCGCGGTGCGGGTGGCTTTTGCCAATTACTGGTCGCTGTTCGGCTCGGGCGTGTTCAACCTGACCGACCGCGAGGAGGACCCCACGCTGGCATCGGACGGGTTCGATCCGATCCGTACCCGGCTGGGCATCGCCTATCAGGACGACTGCCTCGAACTGGGCGTTACCTGGCGGCGCGATTACATCACCGCGGGAGATGCCGAACGCGGCGATACCTTCCAGTTCTACTTCAGCCTGAGAAATCTGGGTTTCCGCTAGGCTGCGCTTATTGGCACCCCGGCCCAAACGCGCTATCCGGCGCGCAATCATCAGCTTTGGTTAAGCCGCGCCGCTGCAAGACGCCCGGCATATTCGGGCATCCCGGCGATGCCGCAAGACAGGTTCGACAGGTGACTGCACACATGATTTCCCGATTGCTCTCCTTTGCCGCAGCGGCCGGCCTCGTCGCCGCACCGATTGCGGGCCAGGCCCAGCAGACCATGGGCCAGGGCAATTTGCTCGGCCTGCCCAGCGACCTCAGCATGCTGCAGGACAGCGATCCCAACCACCGCGTCGCCACCGCCGTCGTCAATGGCTATGTCGTGACCGAAACCGATGTCGACCAGCGGGCGGCGTTGCTGCTGGCGGCCAACCAGACGCCGGTCAGCGAGGAAGAGCTGGTCCGCCTGCGCATGCAGGTGCTGCGCAATCTGATCGACGAAACGCTGCAGATACAGGCTGCGGAAGCGCAGGAGCTCGAAGTCCCTGCAGCAGAAGTCGAGCAGACCTATACCAGCGTCGCGACCCGCAATTTCGGTCAGGCCGCCGAGCAGATGGACGAATATTTGCGGTCCATCGGCTCCTCGCCCGCCTCGCTCAAGCGGCAGATCACCGGCGAACTGGCGTGGAACCGTCTGCTGCGCCGCAACATCGCCCCCTTCGTCAACGTCTCGTCGGACGAAGTGACCGAACTGATCGAACGGCTCGAGGCCTCGCGCGGGACCGAGGAATTCCGGCTCGGCGAAATCTATCTTTCGGCCACGCCCGAAACCGAAGCCGCGGTCGAGGCCAATGCGAGCAAGATCGTCGAACAGCTCCGCCAGGGCGGCAGTTTCGTGGCCTATGCGCGGCAGTTCTCCGAAGCCTCCACCGCAGCCGTTGGCGGCGATCTGGGCTGGATCCAGCTGGCGCAGCTCAAGAACCCGCAGCTTGAAACGGTGGCCGCGGAAATGAGCCCCGGTCAGCTGGTCGGCCCGATCCGGATCCCGGGCGGCTTTTCGATCCTCTACCTGATCGACAAGCGCCAGGTGCTGATGGCCGATCCGCGCGATGCGATGCTCAGCCTCAAGCAGATCCAGATCAGCTTCGCACCCGGTACCAGCGAAGCGCTGGCCCAGCAGCGTGTGGCGGCTTTCACCGAAGGCGTGCGCGACATCCGCGGTTGCGGCGATGCCGAGAGCGCGGCTGCCCGGCTGGGCGCCAATGTCGTCACCAACGACCAGATCCGGGTCCGGTCGCTGCCCGAAGCGCTGCAGAACATCCTGCTGCAACTGCAGGTCGGCCAGACGACGCCCCCGTTCGGCTCGTTCGAGGAAGGCGTGCGCGTGCTGATGCTGTGCGGACGCGACGATCCCGAAGTGGCCGCCGGCCCCGACTTCAACCAGATCATGGGCGAACTCGAGGACGAGCGCATCGAGAAACGCGCCCAGCGCTACTTGCGCGACCTGCGCAACGACGCCTTCATCGAGTACAACTGACGCCCGTCATGGCACCCCTCGCCGTATCGATTGGCGATCCGGCGGGGATCGGGCCGGAAATCATCGTCGAAAGCTGGGCGCGGCGCTCCGAAGCGGGCCTCGCGCCCTTTTTCGTGGTTGGCGGCAAGAGCGTGCTCGAAGCCGCGGCGCGCAGCCGCCGGCTCGCGCTCGACATCGCCCTGATCGACGATCCGGCCGAAGTGCCGGGCCTGTTCGGCCGTGCGCTGCCGGTGCTCGGCCGCGAGGATGTCGCTGCGCACCCCGGACAGCCCGATGAAATGGGCGCCGCGCTGGCGCTGCAATCGCTGGCCGAGGCAACGCGCTGCGTGCTGCTGGGTACCGCGTCAGCGATCGTCACCGCGCCGATTGCCAAGGCGCAGCTGGCGGCCGTCGGCTTCGAGCATCCGGGCCAGACCGAATTCTTCGCCGAAGTCTGCGGAATGGAAGCCGACCAGGCGGTAATGATGCTCGCCGGGCCCAGTCTGCGCGCCGTGCCGCTGACCGTCCATTGCGCGCTGTCCGAAGTGTCCGGCCGGCTGTCGCAGCAGCTGATCGAGCGACGCGCGCGGATCGTGGCACGCGCGCTGGCGACCGATTTCGGCATCGCCGCGCCGCGGCTCGCGGTATGTGGGCTCAACCCGCATGCGGGCGAAGACGGCCGGTTCGGCACCGAGGAAGCGCGCATAATCGCGCCGGCGATCAAGACCCTCCGGGGCGAAGGGTTCGACATTACCGGACCGCATCCCGCCGACGCGCTGTTCACACCGCGCGCGCGGCAGACCTACGATGCCGCGCTGGCAATGTATCACGACCAGGCACTGGTCCCGCTCAAGGCGCTTGATTTCGACGAGGGGGTCAATGTCACGCTTGGCCTGCCGATCGTGCGCACCAGCCCCGACCATGGCACCGCCTTCGATATCGCGGGCAAGGGGCTCGCCGATCCCGGCGCGATGATCGCCGCCATTCGCATGGCGGGACAGATAGCTGCCAACCGGTCCGCGTATGGCTGACCTGCCGCCTCTGCGCGAAGTCATCGCCCGCCACGGCCTCAGCGCTTCCAAGGCGCTGGGGCAGAACTTCCTGTTCGACGAGCAATTGCTCGACCGGATCGCCGCGGTGCCCGGCGATCTTGCCGGGAAGCAGGTGCTCGAGGTCGGTCCGGGTCCCGGCGGGCTGACGCGCGCCCTGCTGCGCGCCGGCGCCCGCGTGACCGCGATCGAGATGGACCGCCGCTGCATGCCCGCGCTGGCCGAGCTGGAAGACGCCTTCCCGGGCCAGTTGCGCGTGATCGAGGGCGACGCGCTCAAGCTCGATCATGCCGAACTGATGGGCGGAGAACCCTTCGCCGTGTTGTCCAACCTGCCTTATAATGTCGGCACCGCCCTGTTCGTGCGCTGGCTGGCCGGAGCGAAGGGCAGCGAGAATGCATGGCCGCCGCTGTGGACCAGCCTGACGCTGATGTTCCAGCAGGAAGTCGCCCAGCGCATCGTCGCGCAGCCCGGCGGC
>Ga0209634_1001138_pt1 | contig 19849 bp, 20 predicted proteins | sample LinPmetageLP40_FD_184043 | JGI IMG/M metagenome (GOLD analysis project Ga0209634, IMG submission 184043) | Marine viral communities from the Pacific Ocean - LP-40 (SPAdes) (version 2) | ecosystem: Environmental > Aquatic > Marine > Oceanic | place: Pacific Ocean | collected 2010-08-26 | reverse complement strand
GGTGTGGAGGAACAAGAGTTGAGTATTGGATTGTACAGCCTGCATAGATGTCTAACCGATATCGTTCCACATTATCATTGGGGAGTAGCACTCCTGCCTTCACTAACACTAAGTCAATAGCTTTAGATGGTGTGGATGACTATGTAGGTTTGGGAAATAGTACATCACGAAAAGTTCAAACATTAACAATGTCAGTATGGGTAAAACCAACAGCATTCGCAAGAGATGGAATTGTATTAAATGGTCATACAAGTTATGGTAATCAAGGTATAGAAATTTATTGGTCATTTAATACATTTACTCTAAGAATAAATGGATTATTTTATGGATTAGGTTCAGGGAATGGGCAAAATAATTGGACACATATTGCTATTGCTTATAACGGCAACACCTTGAAAAGAATGACAAATGGAGTACAATTTTCAGATGTAGTTGTTGGTGCAACAATTAATTACACTAACTATAACGGATTGATACTTGGCAGAAGTCCTTATGGTTTTCATATTGGAAACATTGATGAGTTTGCTTTTTGGGATTCAGACCAATCTGCTAATTTTAGCACAATATATGGAACAGGTGTACCTAATGACATTAGTAGTCTTTCACCTTTGAATTGGTATCGTTTTGAAGGTAGTGGAACAACTGCAACAGATAGTGGAAGTGGTGGAAATGATGGAACCTTAATAAACGGAGTAACAAGAAGCACAGATGTGCCAACATAAAAACAAATAAAAAAATGAGTACAAAACAAGCAGAAACATACGCAACAATTAACATAGCAGACTTGCCATTAATTGACTTTGCGCAAATCGGAGAAACTGACGAAAACACGATTCGCAAATCCTTAGACGGATTGCAATTCGTAATCAAGTGGAACACGGAACCAAGCTTTATAGCAGACGGAAGCGTTACGCCTTTAGAAGTAATGACACACGACCAAGCTTTAGCGCTTATGGCTAGCCCTGAGTGGAGTGAACCAATTCCTGTGGAGAGATAGTAAAAAATAATCGTACCTTTACAGGTATAAATTAAAAAAATGCAAGTGACAGGATTTCAGATCGGTTTTGATGCTTTAATTTCTCTGCTTTCGGCAGTGACAGGAGCCCTTACCGTGTGGTACAGCTTGAAGGGAAAGGTTGAGATTCAGCAGGTAGTTTTAGATAACCTTACTTCGGAAATGGACGATATTAAGACACACAAGAAGGAGGGTAATATTTTATTGCATAAGAGAGTAGATGACCTTAAGGGACAGGTTGAGAGAAACAGGGAGAAGAACGATGCCTCTCTGGCAGAGTTAAAGACCGAGATGGGAGCGATGGAGTTAAGAATTATCCAGGCCATTCATGCGATTAAGAAATAGTTGCCTTCTATTAGTAATTTTATTTGTAATCTCTTGCACTCCGCAAAGAAGGTTCACTAGGCTTATAGATAGATATCCGCACCTAATCACCACAGATACCGTTACGATGATAGACACAGTAACAGCAACCATACCAAGTATTGTTCATGACACAGTTATCAACGAACACTTCTTTCATGAGATAACAAAGGACACGCTTATACTAGAGAAGGACAGGTTGACCGTAAAGATATTTCACGACACCGTCACCAGAGAGGTATATATAAAGGGCGAGTGCGACACCGTGACAATAGAAAAGATTGTAGAGAGAAAGATTCCTGTTAAGTACTACGAAAAGACTCCGCTATGGAAGAAGGTTATGAACTGGTTGATATTTGCAGCCATAGTTTATGGAGTCTTTAGATTAGTTATATTTGTAAAAAAAAGATATGAAAAATAGATTGTTCTCAAACTACGTAACAACCATATTAGGATGTTTAATTTTAATATTTTGTGGCGTAATGATTTACACTGAAAAGGAAACAACAGAAGGAATGGCAGGATGGCTTGCTGTAGGTCTAATGTTCCTAAGATCAAAAGACAGCTTGATAGCACTACCTGCTAAAGAAAGATAGATGGGTGTAGTGCTTGTAATAATTGCAGCGTATGTTTCTGCCTCATTAATAATTACAGTATGGAAAAGATAATTACATGTCCCAACTGCAACACGAAGTTTGATATGTCTATAAAGCCTCACGCTTACGAATCAAAATACCTATGGATATTTGACAACGGGCATGGTGGTGTTATTGATGGTGTTTATCAGACATCGGGTAAGAGATCTCCAGTATGGCCAGATGGTGAAGTTTTGTATGAGGGAGAGTTCAACAGGGCTATTGTTAGTAGGTTAATGAAAATGTGCAAGGCAAACAATATTGACTGTGTAGACCTAGTAGACACTCAAGAGGATATTCCGCTAAAAGAAAGACCTAAAATGGCTAACAAGATAGCAAGGTCTTCTGATAGGCCATGTATATATGTTAGCATACATGCCAATGGTTTCACTGATGAATCTGCAAACGGGTGGGAGGTGTTTACATCTCCAGGTGAGACTAAGTCAGACCCTATAGCCACAGTTCTTTATGAGAAAGCTAAGGCTGAGTTTCCTGAAAGAAAAATGAGGCCATCAATGGGAGATGGAGATCCTGATAAAGAAGAAAGGTTTACCGTTCTTACGGATACATCTATGCCTGCTATACTATCTGAGAATTTTTTTATGACAAACTACAGAGAGTGTCACGAGATACTTATGAGTGAGTCTGGTAGAGACAGGGTCGCTAAGATACATTTTCAAATGATTCAACAATTGGAGAACAGCTAAGAATAATTTAGCTATATTTGTATAAATAACAAGACATGGCAAAGATAGATTCATATTCAACAGCTACACCGACAGAGAATGATCTCTTGCTTGGATCCGATTCAGACGCTTCTAATGCTACAAAGAATTTTACTGTAGGGGCATTAAGGGATTATATGATAACGTCTAGCGTTCCAGCGACTGCAACTTCTGTTGGAACTGCTGGTACACTTGCGTATGATTCAAGCTATCTATATGTTTGTGTAGCCACAAACACATGGAAGAGGGTTGCCATAGCTACTTGGTAGTAAATTAAATTAAATGAAAAAAATTGAAGAGGATGAGCTTGAGAAATTAATCGAGCTCAATAAGAATTACAGGGACCTTAAGTTTCAGATAGCTGACATTGAGATCACCTTCGAAAGATTAAAAAATCAAAAGATAACGTCCATAGCCAACCTAGAGATGGGAGCACATGACCTGGCGTCGTACCAGAAAGAAATTTCTGAGAAGTACGGAGATGTAGACATAAATCTACACACAGGTGAATATAGTTAGAAAGATATCCGTAGGTCCTGACTACATGAAGTGCATGCACTACGTAGTAGGTCAGGAGGTTCTTGGAAGGAGCTACACAATAGACTCTATAATACAGGATGATTCATCCATATGTATATATATACGTAAGGATGACGAGATTGTTAAGTGGAAGGAGTTTAGCTCTACCATGCCTGTATCTATAGAGTTTAAAATAGACTTCTGATGACATCTCCATACTGCTTCGTTATAAAACCTGTCGACGGAAGGCGTTATGACAATATACGGGATTATGGAGGGAAGGAGTTTGTGATAAGCACATCCCAGGAAGATCACACCGTATCAAACAGATTTGCTGAGGTTATATCAAGACCTACATACTACAGTGGACCAATACAAAAGGGAGACATAGTTATCGTGCACCACAACGTGTTCAGGTACTATTACGACATGAAGGGGAAGCAGAAGAGTAGCTGGCACCATGTCATGGATGATATATTCATAGTGGAACCCAGTCAGGTTTATTTATATAGAAGAGATGAGGTATGGAATGCACCGTCTCCTTTTTGTTTCGTTAGACCTATAGACTCGGAGGATCATATGTTCACTCAGCTAGGCAACTTAGAGCAGTTGTGGGGTGAGTTGGTTTTTAAGAACAATGATATAGACTACGTGGATCATGGAGACATTATATCATTCACCCCAGATAGCGAGTATGAGTTTAGGATAGGAGAGGAGATACTATACAGGATGTACAACAAGAATATATGTCTAAAAAGGTAGAAATATTACAGGCGGCCAAGCTGGCCATAGATGAGTTGATTAAGGTCTTAAAGGAGCCTATCATTACGCATGCAGAGGATGATATAAGTGCAGATAAGATGAAGAATGCAGCATCCGCTAAGAAACTAGCATTCGACGACGCACTTGCTATGCTGCACAAGATAGAGGAGTTAGAGACTGACAAGGATCAGGTCGAGATTATAGACGCTGGTAAGAATGGTTTCGCAGAAGGCAGGGCTCGTGGAAAATAACCTATACAAAATATCAAAGGATCACATAAGCAAGAATGCCTTGATCTCAAGAAACAGGGCAAAGAAATGGGTTTACGGGTATGACAAGAAGTATGACGTGGTGGTTATATCTAAGGATGGAACCATAGGTGATGTCTATGACATAAATGGACTCAAGATAGCTATACCTTTAACGCCAAAGAAGATAGACGTAAAGGAAGATAAATGGGTTGCTTATGACTATCCGAAAGAGCTTTCAAAAATAAGAACAATATTTGATTGGAACAGGAAGGATAACCTTTTCAAGTCAAAATACGTCGATTTTATAGAGACAGAGTTTGACAGGAGAGAGGATGGGTACTGGTTCATGAATAACGGTATACCCACGTACATGACTGGATCTCATTACATGTACCTTCAGTGGACCAAGATAGATGTAGGACACCCTGACTTCAGGGAGTCAAACAGGGTATTCTATATATTCTGGGAGGCCTGCAAGGCTGACAAGAGGTGCTTTGGTATGTGCTACCTTAAGAACAGGCGTTCTGGTTTCTCATTCATGGGATCCGAGGAGTGTGCTAATATAGCAACAATATCTAGGGACTCACGTGTAGGTATCCTATCAAAGACTGGTAGTGATGCCAAGAAGATGTTTACTGACAAGGTTGTTCCTATTGTAAGAAATTATCCCTTCTTTTTCAAGCCTATTCAGGACGGTATGGACAACCCAAAGACAGAGCTGGCGTTCAGGGTTCCTGCGAGTAAGATCACCCGTAAGAATATGGACGAGGAGAAGGATGATGAGATTGAGGGGCTTGACACAACGATTGACTGGAAGAATACGGATGACAACAGCTATGACGGTGAGAAGCTTTTACTTCTTGTACATGACGAGAGTGGTAAGTGGTTGAAGCCAAATAATATTCAGACCAACTGGCGTGTAACTAAGACATGTCTCAGGCTGGGTAGTAAGATCATAGGCAAGTGCATGATGGGATCCACATCCAACGCACTCTCAAAGGGTGGTGAGCAGTTCAAGAGGTTGTATATGGATAGCGATCCATCCGTAAGGTCTGCAAACGGACAGACAAGGAGTGGGTTGTATTCATTGTTTATACCGATGGAGTGGAACTACGAGGGATACATTGATCAGTATGGATGGCCTGTGTTTGAGGATCCTTCTAAGCCAGTTATAGGTGTAGATGGCGAGATGATAGATGACGGTGTTATAACATACTGGAATAATGAGGTTGAGGCACTTAAGTCAGATCCAGATGCATTGAACGAGTACTACAGACAGTTTCCCAGAACTGAATCTCACGCATTCAGGGATGAATCTAGGCAGTCTATATTTAACCTTACAAAGATATACCAGCAGATAGATTACAATGACTCATTGATAAAGGACAGGGTTCTGACCAGGGGATACTTTCATTGGAAGAATGGTGAGAAGGACACAACGGTTGTATGGACTCCTGACAAGAAGGGCAGGTTTGTTGTGTCATGGGTTCCTAGTTTTGAACATAGAAATAATGTTATAAATAGGGGAGGTGTTAAGTATCCTGGTAACGATCACATGGGATCATTTGGATGTGATCCATACGACATATCTGGTGTTGTTGGAGGAAGTGGATCTAACGGTGCATTGCACGGGCTTACTAAGTTTCATATGGAGGATGCCCCGTCTAATGAGTTCTTTCTTGAGTACATAGCCAGGCCAAAGACGGCAGAGATATTCTTCGAGGATGTACTTATGGCGTGTATATTTTATGGTATGCCTATACTTGCAGAGAACAACAAGGCTAGGCTCCTTTACCATTTTAAGAACAGGGGATACAGAGGGTTTTCAATGAACAGGCCCGACAAAAACAAGAAGAGGCTATCTAAGACAGAGTTAGAGCTTGGGGGTATACCTAACACCAGTGAAGATGTAAAACAGGCTCATGCATCAGCTATTGAATCATATATAGAACAGTACGTAGGGTTTGATTCCGAGGGAACGTATAGAGATGCTGGCAACATAGGTAGTATGTACCTCACTAGAACTCTTGAAGACTGGGCAAAGTTTGAGATAAATAACAGGACAAAGTACGATGCCTCGATCAGCTCAGGTCTTGCTATAATGGCGAACAAGAAGTATATTTCTAATATACAGAAAAAAGAATCAAAAATAAGTATTAAATTTGTAAGATACGATAATCGTGGTAATAGAAGCGAAATAATAAAGTAATGGAGAAACCCTCAGTAATAATTAATCAATTACCCTTCCCAAACCAGATGGCATCTGACGAAGAAAAATCTTCAGAGAAATATGGACTAAGTGTAGCAAAGGCTATAGAGGGTGAGTGGTTTAAAAGAAAAGGAAATTCTTGTAGGTTTTACGACCAATGGGGAGAGTACCACAGATTAAGGCTTTATGCCAGAGGCGAGCAGCCAATGCAGAAGTACAAGGATGAGTTAGCCATAAATGGTGACATGTCTATGTTAAACCTAGACTGGACTCCTATTCCGATCATACCCAAGTTTGTAGATATAGTTGTAAACGGAATGAATGACAGGCTTTACAAGGTTAAGGCCGAGGCTCAGGACGTAATGTCTGCAGAGAAAAAGAATCAGTTTCAGGAGTCTATAGAGAAGGACATGGTTTCCAAGGACTTCTTAGAAATGACAAAGAAGGAGTTTGGTATCAATGCATTTAATATGGATCCTAACGAACTGCCAGCTGATGATCAGGAGTTGTCATTGTACATGCAGATAAACTACAAGCCTGGGATAGAGATAGCTGAGGAGGTTGCCATAGACACCATACTTAAGATGAACAAGTTTGACGAGGTTAAAAAGAACTTCGACTACGATGTAACAACGATAGGTATAGGTTGTATGAAGCATAATTTCATGGTAAATGATGGTGTGAATGTAGAGTATGTTGATCCAGCTAACTGGATACACAGCTACACGGAGAAGGAGGACTTCTCAGACTGCTACTACTTCGGTGAGGTTAAGCAGGTGCACTACACAGAACTATTAAAGATAAACCCAGACCTTACTGATGAGCAGCTTACAGAGATAAAGAACTCTAGCTCTGCATATAACAATTACTTCCCTATAATCAGAAATTATCAGGACGATGCATTCTTAAATGAGGTAGTTACACTGATGTACTTTAATTATAAGACGAGTAAAAGATTTGTCTGGAAGAAAAAAATATTAGATAACGGTGGAGAGCGAGTTATTAGAAAGGGAGACACATTCAATCCTCCGACAGGAGATGGTATTCCTTTTGAAATAATCGAGGCACCAAGAGAGGTTTGGTATGACGGAATACTTGTGGGTGGTTCTAACATATTACTAAAGTGGGAGATGGCTAGAAACATGGTAAGACCAAAGTCAGCCTCTCAGAGTGCCATGCCAAACTATGTGGCCCACGCACCAAGGTTATACAAGGGTAATATAGAGTCATTGGTTAGGAGAATGATTCCATTTGCCGATCAGATTCAACTGACACACCTAAAGCTACAGCAGGTGATGTCAAGGGTTGTACCTGACGGTGTATTTATAGATGCAGATGGTATCAATGAGGTAGACCTCGGAACGGGTGCCGCATATAATCCTGAGGACGCACTGAAGCTATACTTCCAGACTGGTAGTGTTATCGGTAGGAGCTATACACAGGAGGGAGAGTTTAACAACGCACGTATACCAATACAGGAACTTAATTCAAACAGTGGACAGTCTAAGATGGCTGCACTTATTGGAAACTATAACCACTACCTGAACATGATCAGGGATGTTACGGGTATAAACTCTGCAAGGGATGGATCAAGTCCTAACCCTGATGCACTTGTAGGTGTACAGAAACTAGCGGCATTGAGCTCTAATACTGCTACAAGACACATATTAAACGCAGGCTTATATGCAACAAGAAGACTTGCTGAATGCATATCATTGAGGGTTGGAGACATCCTTGAATATGCAGACTTCAGGGAAGAGTTCGCTATGCAGATAGGAAAATATAACGTCGCTATACTTGACGAGATAAGAGACCTGTACCTTTATGACTTTGGAATATTTATAGAGGTAGCTCCAGATGAGGAGGAGAAGCAGATGCTTGAGGCAAATATAAATGTAGCACTTCAGCAGAAGACTATAGATCTTGAGGATGCTATAGACATCAGAGGTATGAGCAATATAAAGCTGGCCAATGAGATGCTTAAGGTCAAGAGGCGTAGGCGTATGGAACAGATGCAGAAGCAGGCTCAACAGCAGCAGCAGATGAAGCTACAGTCAGACCTTAAGACTCAGCAATCAGCAGCACAACAGAAGGCACAGCTTATACAGCTTGAAGCACAGGCAAAGACACAGGTCAAGGAGGCAGAGGCACAGTTTGATATTCAAAAGATGAATGCCGAGGTTGAGGCTAAGAAGTACTTAATGGACCTAGAGTTCCAGTACAACATGCAGCTTAAGGGTATAGAGACCGAGTCATTGATGACAAGGGAGGACAAGAGAGAGTCCGCTAAGTCTGAAAGAATTAGTCAGCAAAATAGTGAGCAGTCTAAGCTTATAAACCAAAGAAAGAACAACCTGCCACCTCAGAACTTTGAGAGCACGGAGGACACTCTGGATGGTTTTGGATTAGAATCATTTGGCCCTAAATAGGATACAAAAATATTACTTAACTTTGTGGATAAATAAAATATAATAAAATGGCAGAAGAATATAAGGTAAGGGCTGTTGACTTTGAAGAGAAGTCAGCTCAGGAGATCGAGAGAGATCTTTTAGAAAAGGCAGAGAATGAAAACAACGAAGCTAACGGTAAGGGAGTGGAAGGAAGCCCTGAGGGTTCCTCCGCCTCACAAGAGCAAGAAGATATACAGCCGCAAGGCGAAGCACAAGAGCCGTCCTTGAATGACGGTGACGTTCTTTCATATATTGGTAAGAGGTACGACAGGGAGATAAATTCTTTGGATGATCTTTTCGAGCAGCGTAATGCTAACGAGGAGCTGCCAGAGGATGTATCGGCATTCCTGAAGTACAAGAAAGAAACAGGTCGAGGTATCGGAGACTTTGTTAAGATCAATAAGGATTATGACAATGTTAATGACGACCAGCTACTACTTGACTACTACTTAGAGCAGAACAAGGGATTAGATCCTGAGGATGTAAGCTTTGAGATAGAGGACAAGTTTTCTTATGATGAGGATCTCGATGAAGAGAGAGATATCAAGTCCAAGAAGGTGGCGAAGAAGAAAGAGCTTGTTAAGGCTAGAGATTACTTCAACTCTTTAAAAGAACAGTACAAGGTTCCACTTGAGTCAAGGGATTCCTTTGTTCCAGACGAAGAGAAGGAGGAGTTTAATAGCTACAAGAAAACAAAAGAGCAGCGATTGCAAAACGATCAGGAGCTTGCTAAGAGGGCTAAAAATTTTACAAGTAAGACGAGTGAATTATTTTCTGAGAACTTCGAAGGTTTCGGGTTCAATATATCGGACGATAACAAGGTTGTCTACAAGCCAGCTGATAGCAAGACCTTACTCAACGAGCAGTCTGACCTTAACAACTTTGTTAATAAGTTTACAGGTGAAGACGGATCGATTGAGGACTATGAGGGATTCCATCGTTCTATAGCCGTGGCTTCAAACCCTGAGAAGTTTGCCAAGTACTTTTACGATAAAGGTATGGCAGATGCGGTAGGCGATGTGGCTAAAGAGTCTAAAAACATTGACATGACTCGTCAGTCCACAAAGGTTACCCCTAAGGAGGGCGTACAGGTCAGGTCTATAGATGCAAGTCGAGGCAATAGATTAATTATTAAAAAACGTAAAAACTAAAAATTAGAAAAAATGGCTGGATCATTACAAACCCTTCCAGGTGTAGCAATTACACCTAGTTCGGTTAAGGCAACATTGCCTACAAATTACATCACCAATTTCGACTTCTTGACACAGTATCTTCCAGATACTTACGAAGCTGAATTTGAGCGATATGGAAACAGATCAATCTCATCATTCTTGAGAATGGTCGGTGCAGAACTTCCTACTAACTCTGACTTAATTAAGTGGGCAGAGCAAGGACGTTTGCATACAAAATACCAAGCGATGACTTTCGCTGCATTTGGTGCGACTGGTGCAGGACAGCAAGTGTTTACTATGGCGGGTGCTCCTGCAACAGGAATGGTATTTAGAGTTAATCAAACAGTATTTTTATCATCCGATCAAGCTGCAGCTGAGTCTGCAAAGGGTGTTATTGTTGCTGTTACTGCTAACTCTTTCACTGTAGCATACTACACAGATTTCGCTGCAAGTCCTTTTACAGGTGCAACAACTACTGTTACTGCATTTGTTTATGGATCTGAGTTTAAGAAAGGTTCTGCAGGTATGGACGGATCGTTAGAGGCTGAAGATTCAATCTTCTCTTGCAAGCCAATCATCATCAAGGACAACTACGAGGTGTCTGGATCTGATATGGCTCAAGTTGGATGGGTTGAGGTTACAACTGAAAACGGTGCTACAGGATACTTATGGTACTTGAAGTCAGAGCATGAGACTCGTCTACGATTTGACGATTACTTAGAGATGGCTATGGTTGAAGGTGTTCCTGCAGAAGGTACATCTGGAGCTGAAGTTTTCTTATCTACAAACGCAGGTACTGCTGGAGTAGATGCTGGAAACGCAGGTACTGAGGGTATGTTTGACACTATCGAGAATAGAGGTAACGTATGGTCAGGTGGTAACCCAGCTGCATTGGCAGACTTTGATACAATCGTACAACGTCTTGACAAGCAGGGTGCTATCGCTGAGAACGTATTGTTCTTAAACCGTCAGTTCTCTTTCGATATTGACGACATGTTAGCAGCTCAAAACTCTTACGGAGCAGGTGGTACATCTTACGGATTGTTTGACAATTCTGAGGAGATGGCACTCAACCTTGGATTCTCTGGATTCAAGAGAGGTTATGAGTTTTACAAGACTGACTGGAAATACTTAAACGATGCTACGCTTCGTGGAGGTTTGACAGGAGGTGCTGTAAACGGTGTTCTTGTACCAGCTGGTACTACATCAGTGTACGATCAAGTTCTTGGTAAGAACGCTAAACGTCCATTCTTACATGTACGTTACCGAGCTTCTGAGGCTGAGGATCGTCGATACAAAACTTGGATGACAGGTTCTGCAGGTGGAGCTATGAGTAGCGACATCGATAAGATGCAGGTTAACTTCTTGTCAGAAAGAGCACTTTGTGTTATGGGAGCTAATAACTTCGTATTGTTCAAAGGATAATACAGGACTATTTATATACCAGGGGTTTCGGCCCCTGGTTTTTATTGTAAAAATTAAATTAAAATAAAATGAAAAAGAAAAAATCAATACTCGAACCTAAGGACAGAGTATATTTATTAAAGGGAAACAAAGAACCTCTTGCCTACTTCATAGCGTCAAGAGACACACCAAGAAACAGACTGCTTTACTACGACGAAGAGAACAACATGAATAGACCTCTTCGATACGCACGTAATGCAAACTCACCATTTCAGGATGAGCAGGACAGTAATGTTATATTAGAGCCAATAGTTTTTGAGGATGGAATACTAAGAGTACCAAAGACAAATCCAGTGCTTCAGGAGTTCTTACACTACCACCCTAATAACGGGGCAGAGTTTTATGAGTTCGATGAAGAGAAAGATGCTCAGGATCATGTTGACTTCATGTACAATGAGCTTGATGCTCAGGTTGCGGCTAGAGATTTAGATTGGACGACAATGGAGGCCGTGGCTAACGTACTTATAGGAGGAAAGGTTTCCTCTATGACTGTGGCTGAGGTCAAGAGAGATATAATGCTTTACGCAAAGAGATATCCTCAGGACTTCATGGAGGCTGTTAACGATCCGTCTCTACGTGTAAATAACATAGCGTCAAGAGCTTTATCTGATGGCTATCTGTCATTCAGAAACAACAAGAAGGAGATATTTTATAATCTTAAGGAGAACAAGAAGAAGTTGATGACTATACCATTCGGAGAGGATCCGTTGTATACATTATCATCCTACCTTCAGTCTAATGATGGACTGGAGTTGTTCAAGTTCCTGGATGAAAAGATATCTGAGAATTAGTATATTTGTGGTATTATTAACCCATTAAATTTTTTAACAATGGCAAAGTTTTTATCTATTCCTGTAACAAATGAAGGGAATCAATTAGTTTCTGCTGATGATATTAAGATCATTAAGCAGGCATCTACAACCACAGTAACAGTAGTTTACGGTGGAGCTGCAGCTCAAGACGTTTTAACAATCACTCATGCAGCACTTGGTGCTGGATCTGAAGATATGAGAGACGTTATTCAGAATGCAGTTGTTGATGCACATCAGTCTGTATGGCATAATGTTGTAACAACTGTATCTCCTTCAAAGGCAGTAAGCGGAATCGTTATTGCGTAAGAGTAATATCACGTAATTCATTAAAGGCACTTTTTAATCGAAGTGCCTTTTTTTATTTATCTTTGTTAAAACTAGATAGATGATCAATCAAGTAAGAAATACTGTACTGTCTATAATCAGCAAGGAGAACAGGGGATACATAACCCCGTTTGAATTCAACCTGTTTGCAAAGCAGGCACAGCTTGAGATATTTGAGCAGTACATATACTCATACAGCACGTCAATAGTCAAGCAGAACGCAAGGCTACATGGCGAGGGGTATTCAGACATACCAAAAAAAATAGCGGACGTTATAGACACCTTTTACAAGCTGGCTACATTGACGTACACGGTGTCAAAGTTTACGCCACCTGACGACTATTACTTCGTGGACAAGCTTATATACAACACCTCTGTTGAGGTTGAGAAGGTAAGCCATAACAAGGTCCTGAAGCTTACGTCTTCAAACCTGACGGCACCTACTGTGGCATACCCAGTATACACACTAGACGAGACAGGATTTATAGTTTACCCAACAACGATAACATCAAACGTAAACATGGGATACATAAGGTACCCAGTGGATCCAAAGTGGACATACATAGCGACAAGTGTAACAGACTCAGATCCATTATTCTTTCCGACTGCTGCAGACTATCAAGACTTTGAGCTTCCTAAGAGTGACTTTGTAAACCTCGTGTTAAAGATACTACAGTACGCTGGTGTTTCAATCAGAGAGGCAGAGGTCGTTCAGGCTGCTAAGTCTGAAGAACTTCAGGACGCACAACAAAAACAATAGATATGGCATATATAACTAACTACCAATACTACACAAATGGAGGTGTCATACCTACAGACCTCAACCACGGAGAGTACCAGTACGTTTCCCTGGCTGACATCGTGAACAACTTCATGCTTATGTATGTGGGCAACGATAAGCTTGTTAATAACGTGGACAGGTACGCAATTCTATTTCATGCAAAGAGAGCTATACAGGAGCTTAACTATGACGCACTTAGAAATATAAAGGTGATAGAGCAGGAGATGGGAGATCAGCTTAAGATGGTCATGCCTCCTGACTACGTAAACTATGTACGTATATCAGTGTTAAGCGGAAATGTTCTTTTCCCATTAACAGAAAACAGGCAGCCTATATCTGCGACAGGATATCTTCAGGATAATAACCTGGACATACTTTTTGATTCCGCAGGAGAGATTGTTACTGGAGATTCAAGGGTAGACATACTAAGGCAGGAGAAGACTCTATACATGGGAGGCGGTGCATACAACGGGTGCCATGGATATAACTACAACGGTGACTGGTACTTTGGTTACAGGATGGGTGGCAGATATGGACTAGACACTGCAGAGGCAAACAACAACCCAAGGTTCTCAATAAACAAGGCCGCTGGTGTGATAGATTTTTCTTCAGGTATAGAGAACAAGCACATCGTACTTGAGTACGTGTCTGACGGCATGGAGAACGGAGACGACAGCAAGATTACCATCAACAAGATGGCTGAGGAGTACATGTACAACTACATAAAGTGGGCCCTGTTAAACAATAAGACGGGTGTTCAGGAGTACGTTATCATGAGGGCTCGTAAGGAAAAAACAGCCACGCTAAGGAATGCAAAGATTAGACTAAGTAATCTACATCCATCCAGGCTTTTAATGAGCCTAAGAGGTAGAGATAAATGGATTAAGTAAGTATGGAACTAAAGAAGACATTCCTGGGAGGGAAGATGAACAAGGATCTTGATCAAAGGCTTCTGTCTGGAGGTCAGTATTCAGATGCTCTAAATATAACTATAGACACGTCTGAGGGATCAAACATAGGATCGGTATCTAACTCGTTAGGCAACGGCTTAATTGGTGATATATCGGCAGTTTTAGCTGGATACGTCCCAACCATAAACACCACAAATGCAAGGACGATAGGTGCCATAGCATACGAGCCCCTGAACCTTATATACTGGTTCGTTTCGTCTGACGAGTACGACGCTATATTTGAGTACAACCAGATAGACAATACAACGGCACAGGTTCTGCTTTCCACAAAGAGTGGAGGTAACCCTAGTCAGCTAAACCTGAGCCAGGAATACCTTATAACGGGAGTAAACTACCTACCAGGTCACAAGGATAATGGTGCACTTCTTTTCTGGACAGACAACCTAAACGCACCTAGAAAGATAAACATTGCGAGGGCAAAGCAGTACTCTGTAAATGATTCTAGGATAGATATCGATATAGATGTGATACTAAGGCCACCACTAAAATCTCCAGTAATATATCCAGTAGAGTCAGAGATTGTAGAATCTACTAACATGGAGGAAAGGTTCTTGTACTTTGCATACAGGTATAAATACGTAGATAATGAGTACAGCTCAATGTCTCCTTTTTCCGCTGTAACTTTTAAGCCTGACACCTATAATATAGATTTCTTAGATGGCATAAACAAGGCGATGATAAACAAGTACAACGAGTGTAGAATTGTATTTGAGACAGGAAATCAATTTGTAAAAGAAATACAGCTACTTGCATATGACACAAGGAGTCTTAATGTCAAGATAATAAAGTCTGTAAACAAAGAGGATGAGGGTGTCAGTGATAACGGTGTATTTAACTATACATTTAGTAATAACAAGATATACGCACCACTCACAAACGATCAGATAACTAGAATGTTTGACAATGTACCTTTGCTTGCTAAGTCTCAAGAGATAATAGGCAACAGGCTTGTTTACGGAAACTATACACAGTTTAGAGATATAACTGACGCTAATGAAAATGATATTAATATCGACTTTAATGTCTCATACACATCTGTAAATACAAATGTAGGAACGCCTATATCCACATTCAGAACGGACAGGGATTACGAGGTCGGTATAGTATACGGTGATGAATACGGAAGAATGACCACCGCATTTATAAGTGACAATAACTCGGTATATATACCCTCATCGGATTCTGACAAGGGCAATAGTATTAAGGTAGATATAAACAGCAATGGGCCTACCTGGGCTACCAACTATAGACTTGTAATTAAACAAGCAAAACAGTCTTACTATAACATATTTCCTGTATGGTTCTACTCGGACGGTGCATATAGATACTTCAGAATAACTGAGTCAGACAGAGATAAGTTTAAGGTTGGAGACTATGTTATATTTAAGTGCGACGGAACAGGGCCTACATTTTCAAACGAGAAGTATAAGATACTTGAGTTTGAGTTAAAGGAGTCAAACTTTTTAGGAGGCGAAGAAATAGCAGCCCTGTACTTCAAGATAAAGGTTGATGACACGGCACAGTTTAACGAGGACAACCTACCTCAGTTTGGATCAGTCTCATTAGGGGGGAATAGTATAGATGGAATTGTAGGAAACTTTGGATTCCCTAGATTTGAAAGAGAGCCTATATATGGTAATTTTTTTATAGGGCTAGACAAGACAATATTTTACGGTAAAGGGGACTCTAACTCCTTAACAGTAAGTCCTTTGTCTGGAGATGCGGGAAGTGCAGAGGAATCTGAAAGTGAGTCAGATCAAAATATAAGAACTGCATTAAATAATGATGTTAGGATAACTGTTGAGATTCAAACGGTAAATCCAACTACATATAGATGGACACCATCATTAGACCTTCAGTTCTGGGAGCAGCAGAATATACCAATAGGAACAGTCACAGACGTTGTACTCACTAACGGCGGACCTGATCCAGATTCTGGACCTCAAGCATATGTTAGGCTAGATTTTGATGAAAATGGTACCTACTATGTAAAGGATAGATGGAAGATAAACATGAGATGCAATGAGGAGAATTTCCCTAAAGCATATCCTATCTTTTCTTCAAACGCATATCCTAATGCCACTATATTTAATGTTACACCACCTCATGATATAAATGCTAATAATTCTATAAATAATACGCCAGAGAATGAAGGACTAGGTGCATTTTATGGAGGATTTGCTGTGGTAAATGGAGGTGCACAGGCCAATGATGCAAATGGTAAAGAGGTTGACAGAAAGATTAATCAAGGTGACCATATTACTATACGTATAAAAAAAGATAGTCAGAATCCAAATGCTTATACAGAGCCTCAGGAATTTTTCTCACCAGCTGACTATGAAAATATAGAGGAATGGTTCATAGAGTCTGGTGCGTACAAGCAGTACATACAGCATGACAGCAACGGCAATGACATAGGTGCTCAGGGTGTGTGTTTCAGAAGAGGTAAATTTGACGAGGATGCACCAGGTCAAAACATATATACAGGACTTGATCTTGGTTTTTGGGGCAGTGTATCAGGATTAAATGATGTTGAAAATATTATAGAAAGAAAAAATTATCCTGTAAGGATGTTTATACCAGGCCTACCGACTCAGTTTGATGAAGATAATCTCATCGAGGTGACATTTAATTTAAAGCAGTCTGGACCTATATCATGCGAGACTGATCCTTTAGAGAACGATGTAGAGGTATATCACGAAGTAACAGATTCTTACGACATAAAGAACGGACTACATAAGGTTGGGTGGAACTATGCAGACTTTACAGATTCATCTACAGTATTTCCAGGTCTTACATTCATTGCAGGTAAAACAGTTCTAGGTCCACTGGATCCAACCAATCCACAGCCTACAGATAAGCCTCACAACTTTACGATAGGTCAGCAACTTTATGCGTCTGGGACATCAAGTATTCCATCTATAAATCCTAGTACGGGACTTTCATACTATAGCGTTGCATACGTACCCAATCAGTACTGCGTGGTTATTGATTTTGCATTTCCTGGATCTGCACCAGCAGAGCCAGCTATATTATACCATCAGAACTGGGAGGGTGATCAGACAGCAAGTCAGCCTGCATCTATAGAAATAAATCAAACATCTGCAAAAAACAGCAGCTTCAATGCCTACTCCTTTGGTAATGGCGTGGAATCGTATAGAATAAAGGACGACTTCAATGCACCAGAGATGAAGTACAGCCCTAGAGTTACAAGCATTATAGAGGACTACGAGAACGAGCGTAAAGAGGCCTCACTAACGTACAGTGGTGTGTTTAGGGGAGATACATCTATAAACAGATTGAACGAGTTTAATCTTTCACTGGCAAACTTTAAGGATCTGGACAGGGAGTTTGGATCAATAGAAAAGCTTTATGCTAGAGATACAGATATATTTGTGTTTCACCAGGACAAGATAAATAAGGTTCTTTATGGAAAGAATGTATTGTTTGATGCAGTCGGAGGTGGACAGGTCGCATCCATACCTGAGGTTTTGGGTAATGAGATGCCGTTTCCTGTGGAGTATGGTATCAGTAACAATCCAGAGAGCTTTTCGACAAATGCAGGTGATATGTACTTCTCAGATTCAAGAAGAGGAGCCGTGATTGGTATAGAGAGAGGATCCGTGAATGAGATTTCTTCTTTGGGTATGACTGATTATTTCAGGGATGAAATGAAAGACAATCCAAACAAGCAGAAGCTTGGAGGATTTGATCCATACTCAAACAGATACACATTAGCAACTGAGAACGCAAGAAGATCAAACCCATGTAACCTAACATTAAGACCAACATCCAATACCTTTGCAAACAACACTGGAGGGGTGTCTCTGTTTATGTTTAATATAATTACATCGCTGTCATGGTCAATAACCCTTGTAGACACAGGATTTGGAACATCATGGGTTAATCCGTCTACCACTACTGGGTATGGTGCTCAGAATATTTATTCAAATGTTGCAAATAATTTTACAGGTTCCACAAGAACTATTAACTTTGTTGTGACATACTGCACAAGTCAGACTCAGATATTTACACTTACCCAGTCTGTAGGTAAGCCAATATCTTTAGATCTTATGGTGGTAAACAAACCAGAAAATAAAAAATGAAACTAAGTCAGTCTTATCAATACACAGGGAGTAGTGAGTTTACGTTTGACAATGTATTACTAGGCCCCACAGGTATAGCTCTATTTGATCAAAGGACAGGAATTGGAGGCGTTGATTTCATTCCATACCACGGATCTACGGTTACTGTAAAGGCTGGAGATCCATCTACTGAATACATTGAATTTTCACCTAGTTTAAATAATAAGATATACTACCTGGTAACAGATCAGGAATATTCAGATTCAGACAAGGCAACAATAAAATCATTGGGAACTTCTGTAAATGTACACTTTAACGGAACGGATTACCAGGGAGACTTTGTTTTTCAGAATCCAAACAACTTTGAGTACCTATACCTTATGTGGGATTATGAGGATTCTATAGGTACAGGAACGGCATCATTTAAGGGTATAGTATCGTCAAGATCAGTAGCATTAAATTTAGGGACAGACATAGGTCTTGCTGGAATAAATTATCAGGCTATAGACTTACCTGTTAGGTTTCAGATAAGATGGAATAATGGTCTTATAGCAGACACTGGTTATGTTGGATTAAATTCTACAGCAAACTATAATGCATTAATAGCTGCAGGTGTTGATGCGTCTGATATAAAACTTCAGTCTCCATACGATGGAACTGTTAATAATGGTACAGGATCTCTTTTATTCGACAAGTTTTCTTCTACGGATGATGCTCAGGTCGTTGTAGACTCACCACTTGCAAGCTCTGTATGGATAGTAAACAGGGTTATGCCTAGTCTAAAATCATTCTTTATAGACATAACTAATGGTACAGAGGCAAACGTATGTACCCAGTGTCCAACAACACAATATTATCATAATGGAATAGGTTTATTGCCAACTCTTAATGACAGAATATACACAACTTCAAATGGATCATCATTATACAATGGTAACTCTGCGTTTCATATGATAGATACCGTGACGTGCACGGTTCCTAGTTCTACAGGAAAGTCATATGTGGGTGTGGATTCGGTAGGTAATGTGAGATCTATAGATCCATGTGACTGTCCTGAGTTTGCTGTACCATTCATATATCAGGAAGACATAGTAATTAACTCAAGAGAGGCTGTAAACATACCTATAAGCGTGTATGGAAATCCATCATCATTTACCGTGGTAAGCACCTGTTTAGGACACACCCTTACGGGAGGATCTCAGTCAACATTATTTAGCTACACAGACTGTAACTCAGAAACACATAGAATTACTATACCTGCATTTCAAAGTAGGGTAATATGTACAACATCAACACCTACTATAATACGAG
>Ga0209634_1001137_pt1 | contig 19866 bp, 18 predicted proteins | sample LinPmetageLP40_FD_184043 | JGI IMG/M metagenome (GOLD analysis project Ga0209634, IMG submission 184043) | Marine viral communities from the Pacific Ocean - LP-40 (SPAdes) (version 2) | ecosystem: Environmental > Aquatic > Marine > Oceanic | place: Pacific Ocean | collected 2010-08-26 | reverse complement strand
TCTGATAAGGTTTCGACAAGCGGGAGCGGGGGCGCAGGCGGGATCGTCTCGCGCAGGAAACGCGGGTCCGGTTCCGGCCAGTCCGGAGCAAAGGTTTGTTCAGGTATCGGGGCCGTCACGATGCACCGGCCCTGGCGCACAACACATCGTTTCAGTCCTGGCCCTCTGGCGGGGTTGCAATCGCGACATCCCAGCCGTCCGCCGTCGCGCGATGCGCCAAAGCCTCGGCTGCGTTTCGTCCGGTCGCGTCCCCGTCGGCGGCAATCAAGAGCCGTCCGGGGCGGCTGGGCAGGTGCAGCGCGGACAACCCGCTGGCACTCAGCGCGGCCCAGACGCTCACGGAGCCTCTGACAAGCCCGCTGGCGAGCGACAGGGCCGTTTCCAGCCCTTCTGCCGCGACAAGGCGCTCTTGCCCCTCAGCGAGTCGCACAGCGCCACCACGGGTCTGCCCCAACATCGCTTTGGCAGGCGTGACGTCCGCCTTGGTCGCGCCATCGGGGCGCAAGTACGTCCGATGCACGGCGAAGCCCCCGGCAACATGCACCCGCGCAATCATCGCGGGAAGGCGACGGCCCGTCGGATGCGGACACTCGTCCAGATAGCGCAAGGTCTCGGGAAGCGGCGCGGTGATGCCCCTGCCCCGCAGGTACCGCTCGGCGGGCGATCCGGAGACGGGCCGCGCCCTATCCCAAAGCGCCTTCGCCCGCTTGGCGCGTTCGGCCTGATCGGCGGGGCGAGACGCGGCGCGTTCCCTATCGCTACGTGCCGGGGGCGCAACCCGATCCTGCCCCGATACCCTACGTAGGGTATAAGACCGTGGCGCATCGCCCGTATCGGGCCACAGGCCGTCCCGCTTCAGCACCTCCGCGATATGCTCAAACGCACATCCGGCAAAGCATTTGAGCAAGAGCCGTCCCTCATCGCCGTCCGCGATGCTCAGGCTCGGCGTCGCGTCGTCGTGCCCAGGACAGCGCGCCATCCCCGACGCGCCCTGCCAACGGCCCTCCAGGGCGCGTGTCAACGCCTCTGCCGCCGTCATGTCAACTCGCCCGTCTCACGAGCAGCCAGCCATTCAGCGACGTCGCTGGCCCGCCAGCCGACGGCGCGACGGCCCAGGCGCACGGGTTTCGGAAACGTCCCCTCGGCCATCATCGCGTAGAGGGTTGAGCGGGACAGCCCCACAAGGGCTTCGACCTGCGGTCGGCGGTAAATTCGATCCGTCATGCGGACATACCTTTCCTGTGGCCCCACATCCGTTTTTTGACGGGGGCTTGGTTTTGGCCGTACTGGAGGAAGGGGTTCTCCGAAGAACCTTCCGTCGGTTCCGGTGTTCGCGCACCGGAACCGATACGCGCCGCTCACAACCGTAGAGCGCCGCTTGGGTCCGAAGTGAGCCGCATCAGGCGTTTGCGTAAATAGGTTCGGGAAAAATCGTGATCTCAGAGCGGTTTCGGTTATGAACCGAGAATGCCCGAAAATCCCCTTAACCCTATGTAGGGAATTTCCGGGACATAACCGGGGACATAAGGAGCGTAAGAAAATCTGCAAATGTTACAGAATTTCTCGCATCATCCGAAGGTTTTGCCCCAATTCGCCATCATATCCCGCCGCCGTTCCAGCATATCGGTCCTTCGATAGGCCCGTTCGACCTCGCTTCCGACCGTATGCGCCAGCGCTAATTCCGCCATCACGTTGTCCACGCCCGTCTCCGCCGCCCAATCTCGGAACGTCGAGCGCAGACCATGCGGCACTGCAGGACGCCCGGACCGGCTGTCAAGATAGCCGGCCTCCCCGGTCTTCTCACGCGCCTGCTGCATCCGCCGCATGACCGCAGACAGCGCCATGTCCGACAGCGCGCCGCCTTTCGGCGCGAAGAACACGAACTCCGATCCATCCAGTCGCGGCAAGTCCCGCAGGATCGCCAGCGCCGTCTCTGCCAGTGGCACCCGATGTTCCCGACCCGCCTTCATACGCGCCGCCGGGATGGTCAAGAGCCCCGCGTCCAGATCGACCTCCGACCAGACCATGCCACGCACTTCGCCGGACCGCGCCGCCGTCAGCGTTAGGAACTGCAACGCCCGCGTCGCCATTCCGTCGCGACCCGACAGATCAGCCCACCATTGCCGCGCGTCCGTCCTTGCCAATGCCGGATGATTGCCCGCCGTAGTGATCTTGCCCGGCTTCGCCAACAGCTCCGCAAGGTTGCCCTTCCATCGGGCCGGATTGTCGCCCGCACGGTGTCCCGCAACTGTCGCCCAACTCAGGATCGCCTCGATCCGTCCCCGCAACCGGCTGGCCGTCTCCGTCTTCGTGGTCCAGATCGGCTCCAGGACCCGCAGCACGTCGCGCGTTTCGATATCCTCCAGCCGCATGTCCCCGATCACCGGCGTCGCGTAGCTATCCAGCGTCGAGCGCCATTGCTTGCGGTGCTTGTCGTTTCGGAACTCGGCCAGCTTCGCGTCCAGGTAGGTCTCGACTGCCTGGTGAAACGTCATCGCGGCCCGCGCCTTGCGTTTGTTCGCCAGTGGATCGCCCCCGGCCCGGATCAGCCGCTTGTTGTCCATCGCCGTGTCCCGCGCCATCGCCAGCGTGACGACTGGCGGACTGCCCAGGCCCAGCTCGCGCCGTCGCCCCGCTATCGTGATCCGCTGAACCCAAAACCGCGTCCCGTTCGGCTCCACGCGCAGAAACAGTCCCAGCCCGCCGCCATCGTGATACTTCCCCGGATCACTGGCGTTCCGTACCATCGCAGCCGTCAGCCGGTTCGCCGCGCGCGGTGATCGTGAAACCTTGGAATCGAACTCTGCCATTCTGAAAACCTCCCCCATTTATTCCCCCTCGATTTGGTGGAAACTGGTAGAATTCGCAAGACCGTATCGGACGCTAAAATCGCCAAAACATCAGTATTTGCGATGTTTTATGGAATATTCGGGACGCTCTCGGATGGCAGTATGAAATCCTTCGTCTCCGCCAGAGACTTCTAGTTCAATGACTTAGAGGCTGGGAAGACAAGTGCGATACAATGTGGAGCACAAGCCCATGACGCTGTCGGCTTATTTTTCACTTCAAGACACGGTGTCTACCATTTCCGCTTCCCCCTTCCTCGGGCTGATAACACCAGATGCACAACAGTCTGAATGTCTCACAGAACGAAATGTCCTGACCGGGCTGGCGATTTTCATGGCGCAGAAAGCACGGGGAGGGTCAAACCAGATGCGGGAAAGCTCGTGGCTTTCTTACCGTATAGTTAGAGTATTTCGCCGTAGTGCGCTTATTAGCAGACGTAACGCTGCAAGATGCGAAGAGATAAAAAGGGAATGCAGGATTTGCCGCTCATGAGCTGAGCAAAGACGATAGTGAGCCCCTTTGGCACGACGTGCAGTTTGAGAGCCAGCGGTTGATCGCCCGTCGCAGCGTACTGTCCTTGCTGCCCAGCGTTGTGCCTCGATCAGGTTGTTTCGCCGCCGTTCACCGCGATCATCTGACCGGTAACAAAGCGGGCTTCGGGTGACGCAAGATACCCCACCATCGACGCGATGTCTTGCGATTGTCCCATGACTCCTGCCGGGATTCGCGCTGCGCGCGCCGGGTCATCTTCGGTTTTATTGTCTTTGCGGATCTGGCCGGGGGATACGGTGTTTATTGTGATGCCCTTTGACGCAAACTCGGTCGACAGCGCTTTGGTGAGGCCCCAGACGCCATGTTTCGCGGCCGAGATCGGTGCGCCTTCGTTATAACCTTTGATGGCTTTCATGCCGGCAAAGTTGATGATGCGGCCCCAGCCCGCCTCCACCATCCCCGGCAAAAACGCCTGACTGGTGCGGAACACCGCAGTCAGGGCCACGCCCATGACGCCGTGCCAGTCGTCTTCGGTCATTTCGAGGAAGGGTTTGTGTGGTCGACGTGCGGCGTTATTCACTACGATATCAACACGACCAAACCGAGACAGCGCCGCGTCAGCGATAGTGCGGATTGCGTCTTCTTCGCCCATGTCCCCCATGGCGATCAGCGATGCCACGCCTTCGGCTTCAACCGCCGCAGCCGTTTCTTCAACGGCGGCAAAGTTGGAAGAGCCATTCACGACCACGTTGCAGCCCATCCGGGCTAACTGCACCGCAGTTGCGCGTCCGATATTCTGCCCGGAGCCTGATACAAAAGCTGTTTTGCCCTCTAGCGCCCGATTGTGCATGATCTGCTCCCCTTCATTCCGCCCTGTTTGCCCGGCAACGAAACATGCGCACCAAGTTGCATGGCGTGGCAGGGCTTGCCAGGAAAGGCCAAGATTGACTGGTCAAGGGGGTGTGTCAATCAGTAGAAAAATGTTGACAATTGGCAGTTAACAGCGCTTTCATCTTCCAATGGCGAGTGATGTCGTCTGCCTTGAACTCATTCACGCTGCATCAGGCACGGGTTTGGCGGCGCGCCCAGTTTGACGATTGCGGGTGCAGATGTCGCGCGGCAGCGACGGAGGAGATCGGTGGGAGGTAAGGGGCCGATCACAGCCACTGCAGGCAGAGCACACTGCAGGGTGCTGAAAAAATTCAAAGAATAAGGTGTGACAAGACTAAGTATTTCGACCGGAGCATATCAATAAATATCGACCATATGTGCCGGGACTTCAATTTGACCATTGAGCGTCAAAACAAGACCACAGGGAGAACTTCACCATGACAAAAGAAATCAAAGTCGCCGACTGGCTGCCGCAGGGCATAGTTGCTACACTCACGGCCTGTTCTATTGCGCTTGCAGCACCGGCCATGGCGCAAGAGACTTATCCGTCAACCGACGACACGCTGGATTGGACGATCGCGTTTGGTCCGGGCGGCGGTAATGACATCATGGCCCGCACCATCATTGATATCCTGACAAAATACGAGCTGTATCCGGGTGATATATCGGCTGAAAACCGCGCTGGCGGATCAGGCGCCGTCGGCTGGGGCTACCTGTTTGCTCAGGACGGTGACCCTTACGGCATCTCGACCACATCGGGAAGCTTTGTGACAACGCCGCTACAAGCTGATACCCCGTGGCAGCCCGAAGACTTCACGCCGGTCGCCCTTCTTGCGACGGATGATCTTGTGCTGGTTGTGAACGGCGACTCCGAAATCCAGAACATCGCCCAATTCATCGAAACGGCGAAGGCCGAACCGATGAATATCGGTGGCACCGGCACCGTGAACGTGGACTTCATCGTCCCGACGCTTTTTGCTGAAAAAGCGGGTTTCGAATTCGACTATGTGTCGTTCAACTCCATGGCGGATCAGACCACGGCTTTGCTGTCCGGTGCCCTGGATTCGATGGTGGGCAATCCTGGTGAGATCCTTGGCCTGATCGAGGCAGGGGAGCTGCGTCCGCTGGTCTATTCTGGCAACAGCACGCCAGCAGCGCTGGGTGATGTTCCGACCATGGGCGACATCGGTTTCGGAATTGGCGTGTCGATGCCGCGCGGTCTCATCCTTCCGCCGAACGTACCGGCAGCGGCGCAGGAATGGTGGATCGGCACAATGCAGAAAGTTGTCGAAACACCAGAATGGGCGGAATACATTGCGTCCAACACGCTGACGCCGACCGTTATTTACGGCGAAGACTTCCGTTCCTTCCTTGTTGAGACAAAGAACGGCTTTGAAACCGTGCTGAGGTCAGTCGGAGCCATCGACTGATCATCTGGGTGACGTAACCGGCGATGCCGGTCCCAGCCGGTCGCGTTCGTCGCGACCGGCTAATCGCATACTGGAGGCGTGGACGTGAGGCTTGCATTTCTGCTGGTGGTTTTAGCTGGCGCGATTTTCTACACTTATACTGCCTTTGTCGACCTGTCGTTCATGACGCGCTCGGGCCGGTTGGGCCCCGGATTCTTTCCGCGTCTGGTGGGTGTGATCGCGGTCTTGTTCATTGCCTGGTCGGTTTTTGACGCCATGCGCGACCGCGATTCCGCTGATGCGGGCGGGTCAAACTCTGCCTGGTCGGATGCCATTCTCTTGATGGCTCTTGCCGTTGGCTATGCTGTTCTGCTTCGCCTGTTCGGCGGGTTTGTAGCCACAGTCATTTACCTTGCCGTCGCGCTGGCGATCCTGAATCGTGGGCGTCACCTGCAAAATGGCATTCTTGCCGTGGCAGTTCCGAGCGGCGTCTACCTGTTGTTTGACAGCTTGTTGAACGCGAACATGCCGCCCGCACTTTTCGACATGCCTTTCTAACGCCCCACCCCAAGTATTGCCGACTGGAACGAGACGAATGGACATCTTTAGTGACCTGATCATGGGCTTGTCGATCGCGATCACGCCGATCAACCTGCTCTATCTTCTTATCGGTGCGGTAATCGGGATGATTGTCGGTGTGATCCCCGGCTTTGGTCCTTCGGCTGGACTTGCGATCCTGCTTCCCATGACCTTCGGCATGGATCCCATCGGTGCGATCATGATGCTGGCGGCCATCTATTATGGCGCGATGTATGGCGGGACGATTACGTCCATTCTGCTGAACACTCCGGGGGAAAGCGCGACGGTCGCAAGTACGTTTGACGGCTTTCCGCTTGCGAAAAATGGGCGCGCCGGTCCTGCGCTTGTCATGCAGGCGGTGGCGTCATTTGTGGGGGGTACAGTGGGTGTCATCCTCATCACACTGCTCGCACCGATGTTTGCCCAGGTCTCGCGCAGTTTCGGGCCGCCGGAATATTTCCTGCTTGCCCTGATGGGAATGTTGACCCTGATCGTGATGATTGGAGAGAACTGGAGGCTTGGTATCATCTCGGCTCTGATCGGCTTTGCCTTGGGCACGGTGGGCGTCGACCTCGAAACCGGACAAGGACGGTACACGTTTGGCTCTGCCGAACTGATCGGGGGCATCTACTTCATTCCCATCGCCATCGGCTTGTTTGGTTTGGGCGAGCTGTTCTTCGCCTTCTACAGCGGCCTGCATCGCACGGGCACCGGCGGCATCGTGAATTACGAAACCGAGGAACGCTTCTGGCCGACTCGGATGGACTGGATTTCGACCCGCATGACCATGGTGCGCCATTCGATTTTGGGTTTCGTCGTCGGCGTTATTCCCGGCGCTGGCGCAACCATTGCGTCGCTGATGGCGTATTCCACCGAACGATCGCTTTCCAAACATCCTGAAAACTTCGGCAAGGGCGAGATGGCAGGTCTTGTCGCGCCCGAGACAGCCAACAACGCCGCGTCCTCAGGGGCCATGATACCGCTTCTGACGCTGGGCATCCCCGGTTCGGCCTCTACGGCTGTGTTGTTGGCGGCGTTTGTGCTGTGGGGGCTGCGTCCGGGGCCATTGTTCATGGAGCAGAACCCGGAACTGGCATGGGGTCTAATTGCCTCGATGTATCTTGGGAACATGGCGCTTCTGGCGATCAGCATCTTTGCAATCCCGCTCTTCGTTCAGATCATCAAGGTTCCGTACCGCGTACTTGGTCCGACCGTGGTGGTGATCTGCGCGTTGGGAACGTTCAGCGTTAACGCGTCTTTTGTGGAACTGTATATCATGTTCGCCGCAGGGATCGCAGGATTCTTCATGCGTCTCTATGGGTTCTCGCCCGCGGCGCTTGTGCTGGCGCTAGTGCTTGGGCCTTTGGCCGAAGAGGCGCTTCGCCAGACGCTGGCGATCTCGCGTGGGTCGTTTAGCATCTTCATTGAACGTCCAGCATCGCTTTGGATCATAGTGGTGACAATTGTCCTGGTTGTGTTCCTGCCGCTCTTGAACCGATTTGGATCGAAGGCAGAGACCGCCAAGAAGTCGGGGATCTGACTTGCGAATTGAGGCGGAACACGCGCGCGTGCTTGCCTCAACCGCGTTTCACCGTGCCGGAGTAGCTGAGGAGGCTGCGCACACGGCCGCCGATGTGCTTGTGATAACCGAGATGATGGGCATCTCGACCCACGGGCTGAACCGCGTTGAAACCTATTGCACCCGCATTGCCGCAGGGGGCGTCGACCCGCATGCGATGATCGACGTTCAGACGCCCGCGCTCGCATTGCGTCGTGTGGATGGGCGGAACGGGCTGGGGCCCGTCACAGCCATGCGAGCGCTTGACGAAGGTCAAGCTGCCGCACGCGCTGCCGGTGTTGGCGCCGTGTTCGTAAAAGGCGCGACCCATATCGGGGCGCTTGCCCCTTACCTGTGGCGGGCGGCGCAATCCGGTTTTGCCGCCATCATAACCACAGTCGCCGCGCCGATGATCGCGCCACCGGGTGGGAAAGACGCGTTGATTGGCAATAATCCCATTGGGATTGGCGTGCCGATTGAGGGGCGCGATCCGGTGCTTCTTGATATGGCGTTGTCTGTGGTGGCCCGATCCCGCGTGCGCGCGGCACGGGACGCAGGTACAGCCATCCCGGCGGATTGGGCGCTTGATGTTCATGGTCAGCCAACGACCGATCCGGCGGAGGCATTGAAAGGCGTGTTGCAGGCCATTGGTGGAGCGAAGGGGGCGAACCTCGCACTGTGTCTTGATCTGTTGGCCGGGGGGCTTTCCGGGGCTACGACGCTGGGTAAAGTTGCCGATCAGCACAAGACCCCGTCCCGGACACAAGGACTGGGCCTGATGTTCCTTCTGATAGACATGCAGGCGTTGGGGGATGGTGCCGCGTCGAACGCGGCCCTGAAAGACGCAGTGGAACAGGTCGAACAAAGCGCACCTGCTGATCCGGCGACACCCGTGCGCCTGCCCGGAGCGCGGGCGCTTTCGCAGATGCGGCTGTCAGAGCGGCAGGGGCTTGAGGTGCCGCGGCCGCTTTTGTCAAAACTTGAAGTCCTTGCTGGCGTCTAGGGCATTTTCCAGGTCGCGGTCGCAATCGCGGCAAGCTTGCCCTGATCATTCCACATACGGCTTTCCATAAACGAGATCGACCGCCCGCGTTTCAGGAACCGCCCTTCGCAGGTGACGCGGCCTTGCATGACCGGCCGCATGAATTGAAGTTTCATCTCAATTGTCGCGCCGGGGCCCTGTATTTTGTTCACAAGATGCCCCATCGAGATATCCATTGCCGCCGCCATTGCACCGCCGTGAAGCGAGCCTTGAGGGTTGCGCAGCATATCCGTCATCTCGAATGTAAGGCGGCAGACTTCTTTATCGGCATCTGCGGCCTCGGCTGGCAAATACTCGAAGTTCAAACCAAGAAACCGCGCAAAAAAGAACGTCTCGAACGACTGTTCGTGATCGTTGAGGGCCGTGTCGAAATGCGCGCGGGCCTGAGCTTCGTCGATCTTCTTGGGGCTATCGGTGCTCATCACGCTCCCACGAAGTTCGGTTTTCGCTTTTCCATGAAGGCTTTGCGGCCTTCCTTATAGTCGTCGCTCTCAAAACATGCCTGTACCCGGCGGGCACATTCTTCGAGGTTCGTCTCGCTTTCAGGCGCAACGATCTGGCTGACAATGTACTTGACAGAGTCGACCGTCATCGGCGCGTTTGCGGCAATCATCTGCGCGGTTTCTTCCACCACGGTGGCAACCTGATCGTCCGGGACAACTCTGTTCACGAGGCCCATGTCCTTAGCTTCGGTTGATGTGAACCGGCGCGCGGTAAAGAAGATCTCTTTCGCGAACGCCGGGCCGACCACATTCGCCAGGCGGCTGATCCCTTCATATCCGTAGCCCAGCCCCAGTTTGGCGGCAGGCACCGCAAATTGGGATTTCTCGCCACAGATCCGCAGATCACAGCTCAGCGACAAGGCGACACCGCCGCCAATGCAGTACCCGTCAATCTGCGCGATGGTCGGCTTGGGGAAAGCCTCGATGCTGTCATAGACGCGCTTGGTGGCCGCGTTGTACTGGGCAACCGCTTCGACACTGGCGCGTTCGGTTTCGAATTTCGAAATATCGGCCCCGGAGACAAAGGCTTTGCCGCCTGCGCCGGACAGGACGAGGATGCGCACGCTGTCATCTTTTGCGAACCGCGCTGCAGCGGCTTCGACAGCTTCCCACATCTCAAGGGAAACGGCGTTACGCTTTTCCGGCTGATTGAAAATGATGCGGGCAATATTGCCCGACTGCTCGACGATGATCTTGTCTGTCATGGGGGGCGTTCCTCGTTCTGTTCAGGTTGCGCCTGATGCGCGCATTTCTTCGATCTCATCGCTGGACAAGCCGATTTCGGTCAGGATTTCGGCGCTGTGTTGGCCCGCCAATGGCGGCGGTGTAGCGATATGACTTGGGGTGCGGCTCATGATGATGGGTTGGCCAACAAGCTCTGTCTCTCCGCGTTCCTGGCTGGTCACCGGTTGGGCAAGACCTAGGTGGCGGACCTGCGGCTCTGCAAAGACCTGACCGATATCATTGATTTCGCCAGCGGGCACACCCGCGCCTGTGAACAGGTCGATCCAGTGGGCTGTTGTATTGGTCTTCAGGGTCGCTTCAATCTCTGCGCCAAGCGCATCCCGGTTGTCCGAGCGGGCAGGGGCGGTGGCATAGCGTTCGTCCGTGAGCCACGTTTCCCGACCCAGGATCCTGGCGAAACTTGCCCAGATGTTGTTCCCGGTGACAGCGATGTTCATGTGACCATCCGAAGTGCGGAACACGCCCGTGGGAATTGATGTCGGGTGATTGTTGCCAGCCTGCTTGGGGATGTCGCCGTCCATGAGGTAGCGCGCCGCCTGAAAGTCCAGCATGAATACCTGGGCTTGCAGCAGGGAGGTCTGGATCCACTGACCCTTTCCCGAAGTTGCCCGCTCCAGCAATGCGATCATGATGCCCTGCGCGGCGAATAGTCCCGCACACAGATCGGCAAGGGGGATGCCAACCCGCATCGGTCCTTCGCCCGGTGTACCGGTGATGGACATCAAGCCACCCATGCCCTGCGCGATCTGGTCAAATCCGGGGCGGTCTGCCAACGGACCATCCTGCCCGAAGCCCGAAATCGACGCGTAGATCAGGCCGGGGTTTGTTTTGGACAGTGTGTCATAGTCAATGCCCAGCCGCTTCTTCACGCCGGGGCGGAAATTCTCGACGATGATATCGGCGGTTTCGGCCAGCTTGCGGAACGCCGCGAGACCAGCCTTGTTTTTCAGATCAAGCGTCAGGCTGCGTTTGTTTCGATGCAAGTTCTGGAAGTCCGGGCCAGAGCGCGGACCCCCGAATTGCGCGGTATCGACCGGTGCTTCGATTTTGATCACATCCGCGCCCCAATCGGCAAACTGACGCACACATGTCGGACCTGACCGGACACGAGTAAGGTCAAGCACACGCAAGCCATTCAATGCCGTACTGGGAAGCGCGCGGGCTTCGGATGCGGAAGGACTGTCAGGTTGTACCATTTTGCTTCCTGCGATCGATTTATGTCTGTTATTGGGATACTATAGTTCTCATCAAATGACAACAATATGTAGATTGTTGACAAAATATCGAGACCCATGGAAAAGAGCGTATGAATATGAAAGCCAGATTGATCGGAGTTGGGCGTTCAACGCTTGCCGAAGAGGCGCGGGCCGAGATTGAGCGGATGATCACCGAAGGTGAGCTGACCGCAGGCGAAAAGCTTAATGAGCTCGAACTGTCAGTTGTCATGGGGGTCAGTCGTGGCACAGTACGAGAAGCCATCCGGTCGCTTGCCGGGTCGGGTTTGGTTGATTTGATCGCCAACCGCGGCGCGTTTGTGCATGAAACAACTCTGTCGGAAGTGCAGAACCTGTACGAGCTCAGAGGCGCGATTTTCGCCATGGCCTGTGGTGCTGCCGCGCGCCGGTACGGGCAAGGGGATGAACCCCGGCTGGCGGAAGATTTGGCGCGCAACATCGAACAGATGAACGCCGCGCGCGAGGCCGAGGAAACGCCGAACTACTACGTCTTGAACATTGAGTTTCACGACCTTTTGCTGGCGGCGGCAAACAACCCCAAGGCCAAAGCGATTTACGACAACGTCAAACGCGAAATGCACCTGTTCCGCAGGCGGGGCCTGTCGATTGCGTCGAACATCGCACGGTCACTCGAAGAACATCGTGCCATCGCCGAGGCGGTGATCGCGGGTGATGAGAACGCCTCCCGGGACGCCGCCAATGAGCACATCCGCCAAGGCTTTGACCGGTATATGGCAACGGCGACGCGTCAAAGGCAGGCAGATGCCTGACCGCTGTCGACCGTTCGTTCACATGTTCAGGAGACACTCGAAGTGAGCAATCCACTTTACGACGCCTTGATCGCGCCCCATCGCGGGCAGGGGACGCCTTTTCTGGTCATGGCGGATGGCACAACCCTGACGCATGCCGATTTCGTCACGCTTGCCGGGACCTATGCCAGCGCTCTGGACAAGCTGGGCGTGGCAGCTGGCGATCGTGTGGCCGTTCACATCCAGAAATCGGCTGATGCGTTGGCCCTTTATGTCGGATGCCTGCAAGTTGGGGCGGTCTACCTGCCGCTGAATACGGCCTATACACCGACCGAACTGAGCTATTTCATTGCCGACAGTGATGCGTCTGTCTTTGTCTGCGACCCTCAGGAGGTGAATGACGTCGCGCCAATCGCATCTGAGAATGACGTCATTCTGAAAACGATGGACGCAACAGGCCACGGATCGCTCAAGGACGAGACATCAGCCCTGCCGGTCCGCGAGGAGATAGCATCGCGCGGGGCCGACGATATTGCGGCCTTGCTCTATACATCGGGCACAACAGGGCGGTCGAAGGGCGCAATGTTGACCCACCGCAACCTGCTGTCCAATGCCGAAGCGCTTGTTGACATCTGGCACTTCACCGACCGCGACGTCTTGCTCCATGCCTTGCCGATATTCCACAGCCACGGTCTTTTCGTGGCGTCGAACGTGACCCTGCTTGCAGGGGGGCCGATGATCTGGTTGCCAAAATTTGACGCGGACACGGTCATCGCCTGTCTGCCCGAGGCGACGGCGATGATGGGCGTGCCGACATTCTACACCCGTCTTCTGGATGACGACCGGTTTGACCGTGCATTGACCGAACACATGCGCGTTTTCATCTCGGGCTCGGCGCCGCTCTTGGCGGAAACCCACGACAGATTTGCCGCGCGGACCGGTCATCGCATTCTGGAACGCTACGGGATGACGGAAACCAGCATGAACACGTCAAACCCCTATGACGGACCGCGACGTGCGGGCACCGTCGGCTTTCCATTGCCGGACGTTGAAGCCAAGGTCTGCAATCCCGAAACGGGAGAAACATTGCCGACAGGTGAGATTGGCGTGTTGGAGGTTCGCGGTCCCAATGTGTTCAAGGGCTACTGGAAAATGCCGGAAAAGACAGCTGAAGAGCTGCGGGAGAACGGATTTTTCATCACCGGCGACCTCGCGAAAGTCGACTCGGACGGATACATCTCGATTGTTGGCCGTGGCAAAGACCTGATTATTTCCGGTGGCTACAACATATATCCCAAGGAAATCGAACTCTTTCTGGATGACCTTCCCGGCGTATTTGAAAGCGCCGTAGTGGGCGCGCCGCATCCCGATTTCGGCGAAAGCGTTGTCGCCGTGTTGGTGCCGGAAGTGGGGGCAACAATCGACATTGGCGTGATCGAGGCCGAGGCGAGAGACAAACTCGCGGGCTTCAAGCGACCGCGCCATTTCGAAATTCTTACCGCACTGCCGCGCAACACCATGGGCAAGGTCCAGAAGAACACGCTGCGCGATCAGGTCCAGACCGTTTTTCGCCGCTCAGCCAGCTGAAGATCAAAAAGATGACAGGAGAACAAGACATGCCGCATCGCTTTTCGGGCGTGCTGACACCGGTGGTGACGCCGTTCACGGATGATCTCAAGCCTTCGCCCGAGCGGTTGATTGCCCAGTGCAGATGGCTGCTGTCGCAGAATGTGAACCTTGCCGTCTTTGGCACCAACAGCGAAGCGAATTCCTTGTCAGTGGACGAAAAGATCGAACTGATGGAGGTCCTTGTCGACGCCGGGATAGACCCGTTGGCGATGATGCCGGGAACTGGCTGCTGCGCACTAACAGACTCGGTTCGTCTAACGGCGAAAGCGGTTGAGCTTGGTGTCGGGGGCACTCTGATGTTGCCGCCTTTCTACTACAAAGGCGTGCCCGATGACGGTCTTTACCGAAACTTCGCCGAGGTCATTGAACGCGTGGGGTCTTCCGATCTGCGGGTCTATCTCTACCACATCCCGCCGGTCGCGCAGGTTGGGTTGTCGCATGATTTGATCGAGCGGCTGGTGACGGATTATCCGGGCACCGTCGTCGGCATCAAGGACAGCAGTGGCGACTGGGAGAACACGAAAGGGATGCTTGACCGCCAGTGGGATGATTTCCATGTCTTCGCCGGCAGCGAGACGTTCTTGCTCCAAACCATGCAGGCGGGCGGCGCGGGCTGCATTTCAGCCACGGCAAACGTCAACCCCGCAGCCATCCATACCCTTTACGAGAACTGGCAGTCAGAGACTGCGGAACAGAAGCAGGCTGAACTGGACAGCATACGCGCGATTTTCCAGTCCTTCCCGATGATTCCGGCGCTCAAGGCGGCTGTGGCGCATTGGTCGGGCGATGAAACCTGGTGCATGACCCGCCCGCCGCTCCAGCCTCTGGAAAACGAGACGCGCCGCGATCTTATTGCCAGGCTGGAGGCCGCGGGTTTCGAGATGTCCGGCTTGCAAGCTTCAAGGGGGCTGACGGCGGAAACCGGGCCTAGGAGGGCAGGTCAATTGCTGTGATCTCAAATCCAGCTTGCATCAATCCGTGGCGGAGGGTGTCTGCCACAAAATAGGATCACAACCTCCCCAAGGTGAACTCGTCTTCATTTACCCTTCAATGCTCAGTCAGAATCCTCAATCACAGACTTTTCCAAATCATAGACACTGGAGTCTCATATATTCCCAATATCATCAGGCGAGAGCACGCGCCGACAGCTTTTCGTCAAGGCATTGGAAAAAGGGTAATTTGGTGCGGGCGGTGGGAGTCGAACCCACACGGGCATACGCCCAACAGATTTTAAGTCTGGTATGTCTACCATTCCATCACGCCCGCATCTGGCGTTGTCTTCAATTTTCAGCTTCAGGCCTATATCGGGCCTAAAATTGCCTCCTCGTCGCAACACTTTGTTCCATATGTAGATTTTAGCGCAGACACAAGGGTTTTAGTCTATGTGACTACTACTCACCACACCCTATGGTCTTTGGATTAGGGGCAGAAGGTCGGGGTTGGCAAGGCATCACAGGTCGATCTGTTCGGGCCCATCTTCGGGCGGCAGCGTCAGAAACTGCCGCTCGCTCAGCCACGGATTGAAGGCAAGCGCCGCACGGATCGCGTCCTGCCCTTCGCGAATACGACCCAGTTGGATCAGGGTCAAACCTTTGCCTGTCAGGGCTGCGATATGGCGCGGTCGCAAAGATATGGCCCGGTCCAGATCGGGCAATGCGGCTTCGTAATCGCCCCGGATGAAATACGCGAAGGCGCGTTGGTTGTAACCCTCGGCATAGTCGGGGCAATAGTCGATCAGTGCGTCGAATGCGGTGATCGCCCCGTCCAGATCGAAAGCCGACCTTCTGGTCATGCCCTCGTCCAGCAACAGCTGCGCCTGATCGTCCGGGGCCTGGGCCCAAAATGTCCACATCTCCGAGGAAATGGCCCGTGCCGCGCCTTCGTTGCGCGCTTCCTGCGCCCGCGCGATCAAACCGTCCATATCTGCGGTGATGTCTGGGGCTGCCGGGCATTCCGCAAAGACGGGACCGGACAGCAGGGCGAGTGGAATAGCGATACGCATCAACATGAGGGAATGGTGGCACGTCGGGTGCATTCGTCAAGTCACACCCCTGTGGGTGGAGGAGGGGTGGATCAGCGGCTGGCGGTGTCCTGCACGCCATTGGTGCTGCCGCCCGCAACGACGCGTTTGCCAACAGGTCCGAAGGCAGGTGTCCGGGCAAACTCACCGATCAGCGCGTCCAACTCTCCCTCCATCACGGCGGCCAGCGATACATCCTGGCCTTCCCAGCGCGCCTTGGCCGAAATCACCGAGACGATCCGGATTTCGTCTTCATAGACCGCAAAGACCGGCGCGCCCGACGATCCGAATTCTACCTCGCAACTCAGCACCAGGATTTCGTCGTCCCGCGCGAGGATCGTGCATTCGCTTTCGCGCGACGGTGCATCGGCACGGTCCCTGCCATAGCTGACGACCTGTACCGTCTGCCCCGCTTCGACCCGGACCTGCGTGCGGAACGGGCGGACGTGGCCGAGGCGGACCGGACGATCCAGTTCCAGCAGGGCCAGATCGGAGCCGACGCGGTTCAGGCGCGTCTGGTCCGAAAAATCATAGTCGGGATGGATCACGACACGGCGGATGCCACGATAGGCCTCGGCGCGACCAAGACGCAGGCCGGCCTGAAACTCAATATCCTCGGCATTTATCCTATCCCCCGTGTCCGGGTCATACATGCAGTGCGCCGCAGTCAGGACGACGTCCGCCGTGATCATCGCGGCGGTGCAGAACCCGGTCTCACCGAAATTCAGACGGCCGACGCCTTCCCATCCGCGATTCTGATCTGCGGTCCGAAGACTGTGCAGCGGAGATTCCGCGAAGGCCGGGGCCAGACCCGCACCGATGACGACGATAACGGCGGCAATCGTTTTGATAATTCGGATCATTTTGGCCCCTCATTCGACTGCCTCCGGTTTATTGGCCGATGGCGGCGAGAGGGGGTCGCGATTGGCACCCCTTCTGGACCCTTTGTGGGCAGATACGTCGGATTGTGTCAGCCATCGGGCCGCAGGAAGCGGATAGTTCCGGTCCTCTCGCCCTGACCGACGCGAACAACCTTCCGCACCGGCGTTGTGCGCGGGCTTGCCGCGAATTCGCGCTGCAACCGACGCAGACCTTCTTCGACGGTAACTGCCAAGGCAACCGGGCGATTTTCCCACGTCGTCATGGCCGAGATGACGGACACGATCCGCAACCCCTGATCCGTTTGCACGAATACCGGCGCACCCGAAGCCCCGAAGTCGACCGAGCATGACAGGACCAGAACCCGATCGTCGCGGTCGAGAACCACGCAATCGTCTTCGCTCGACGGGGCATTTTCCCGGCCACGCGCATAACTGACGACTTGCACGATGTCGCCCCTGAACAGGCGGCCGCGCGTGTCGAACGGTTGAACGCTGGCGATCTGCAAGGCCCGGTCCAGCTCCAGCAATGCCAGATCTGCACGTAACGAGCTTTGCGATGGGTCGGGACCATATTTATAATCGGGGTGCATCACCACGCGGCGAACGCGGCGGCTGGCGCTCTCCAGTCCGTCATACAGCCCGGCCCGAAACGTCAGGTTGTCGATCGAATGCGGCTCGCCCGTGGATTTGTTGAACAGGCAATGCGCGGCCGTCAGCACCTGTGTCGGCGACACAAGCGCGCCGGTGCAGAAACCTTCGGTGCCGTTTGGCCCCACCATGTCGATCCGACCGACACCTTCCAGCCCCCGGCGTGACAAGGCGGTATCCAGTTGGACCAACCCCTGCTGCGCCACCGCGGGCCCACCGACGGACACCATCAGGGAAATCAGGATCGGCAGGATGATATTCGGCAGGATTCGAACCATGAGATTCTCCGCAGCAGGCAAGTTTCCCCCACGGATCGCCTGTGGATCGGGCAAAACCCTAGCGCAAACGTGGCGGTTCGGTGACTTGTGCGCGCGAGGGTTCGAAACCCGCAATTGCAGGCGGTATCGGTCCACCCGTTGCCCAATCTAGAAGTTCGACGGTGTGGACGACGGGGACGGAAGCGGCGCTGCCGATCTGCATCATGCAGCCGATGTTGCCCGCCGCAATCACGTCCGGTGCGCGTTCTTCCAGCGTGGCGACCTTGCGGCGCTTCAACTCGCCGCTGATTTCGGGCTGCATCAGGTTGTAGGTCCCGGCGCTGCCGCAGCACAGATGCGCGTCGCGTGGTTCCAGCACGGTAAATCCGGCGCGTTTCAGAAGATCCTTGGGCGCGCTCTTGATCTGCTGGCCATGCTGCAATGAACAGGCGGCGTGATAGGCGACATGCATCGATCCGCCCCCGGCATCAGCCGGGACGCGGCCCAGAGGCACTCCGCCCACTCCATCGCGGGCGGGCCGGGGCGGTGTGATGAAGTCATGATCCTTCGGCAGCAGATCCATAAGAACTTCGGACACGTCTTTGGCCAAGCCGGAAACGGTCGCCGCCTTGTCGGCAAGCGGGTCATTGCGGAACATATGGCCGTAATCCTTGACTGTCGTGCCGCAGCCGCTGGTGTTGATGACGATGGCGTCCAGCCCTTCGCCCTCGACCTCGGCCATCCAAGCGTCGATGTTGCGCGTGGCGAAGGCGTGGCTTTCGTCCGACTTGCCCATATGATGCGTAAGTGCTCCGCAACAGCCCATTCCCTTGGGGATCACGACTTCGGCCCCCAACCGCGTCAGCAAGCGTATGGTCGCATCGTTTATATCGGTGTTCAGGGCCTTCTGTGCGCAGCCTGTCATCAGAGCGACGCGCATCTTTCGATCCGGCACGGCGAAGGTCTGGGGGTCGTCGTTGCGGCTGACCGGAGGTATGGTCCTGGGTGCCATCTCCAGCATCGCTTTCAGGCGCGCGTCAGGCATCAGAAAGGCCAGCGGGCGGCCCAGCTTGGCGCCCAGCAGCGCCAGTCGGAACCGCCCCGGATAAGGCAGGATTTTTGCCAGAGTCCAACGCAGAAGCCGATCCATCAACGGGCGCTTATACGTCTTTTCAATGTGCTCCCGCGCATGATCGACCAAGTGCATGTAATGCACACCCGATGGGCAGGTCGTCATGCAAGCCAGGCACGACAGGCAGCGGTCGATGTGCTTGACCGTTTTTTCGTCGGCATCGCGGCCGGATTCCAGCATATCCTTGATAAGGTAGATCCGGCCTCGCGGGCTATCCAATTCATCGCCCAGCACCTGATAAGTCGGACAGGTCGCGGTGCAGAACCCGCAATGCACGCAAGAGCGCAGGATCTCGTTCGACCGCTTGATCGCCGGATCGGCCAGTTGCGCATCGGTGAATGTCGTCTGCATGGATCAGACCCCCGTCATCGGGTTGAAGAGGCCACGCGGGTCGAACCGCGCCCGGATGCCCGATGTCAATGCGGCCAGGGCAGGCGGCTCCGGCGGCACCGCACCCGGTCCCGTGCCTCGCACCCGAGTTGCATGGCCGCCGAAATCACCCAGACGCGCGCGCAAGTCGGTGCCTTCGGGCAGGCGCAGCCAGACCAACCCTCCGCCCCAGTCCAGCAACGCCGCCTCCGCCCCGGCACGGGCTACGATATCGGGTGCATGAGACGGGCGAGCAGACACACGCCAGACGTCGCCATCGGTCCCTTCGAAGGCTTTAACATCGCGAATCCATGCCCATCCGGCTTCGACGCCCAGTCCACCTTCCCTGCCCGATCGTCGTTCGACCACCACAGTTCCGAACGACGAGAGAAGCGCTTGCAGCTTTGCCGCGCGGTAGGTGACAGAGCCTTCCAAGCCTTCGATGCGGATCATCGTGACCGGCGTCCCATCGAGACCGACAGGCACATGCGCGGCCCCGTTCACTTCGTACGGCGAGGCGAGCGCCATCGACATGCAGGCGACCGCCCGCGTCACATCGAGTCCTTCAATCAGCAGGGATACGCTGGTCGCAGATGACGGCAGCACTTTGAAACTGACTTCCGACAGCACCCCCAGCGATCCGCGTGCACCCGCCATCAGCTTGACCAGATCATAGCCGGTCACGTTCTTCATCACCCGTCCGCCGTTCTTGATCACCGTGCCCTCGCCATCGACGAACCGCACCCCGATCAGCGAATCCCGGCACGCCCCGGCCTGCACCCGACGCGGACCCGAAACATTCATCGCCACGGCCCCGCCAATCGTCGGTGTGCCCTTGGTGCCCAGCAGGGCGCGATGATCCATCGGCTCGAACGGCAGAC
>Ga0209634_1001136_pt1 | contig 19869 bp, 13 predicted proteins | sample LinPmetageLP40_FD_184043 | JGI IMG/M metagenome (GOLD analysis project Ga0209634, IMG submission 184043) | Marine viral communities from the Pacific Ocean - LP-40 (SPAdes) (version 2) | ecosystem: Environmental > Aquatic > Marine > Oceanic | place: Pacific Ocean | collected 2010-08-26 | reverse complement strand
TTCTTACTTCTGAAACAGATTTGTTTGTATCTACAATTAAAACTGAACTTGCAGTAGTAGTACCATGCGCGTGGTCCATGAGGTTAGAAAAGTAATTACCGCCAATTACTGTAACCGCATTAGAGTTTGCTGGATCACCGATGAATAATCTTTGACCATTGTTGCCTTGAGTACCAGCACCACCTGAATAAGCTAGTTCTCCTGCACTTAGAGACGACGGTGCGGTTGTTCCTGTCGTTCTTTTAATTTTAATTATATTTACTGCCATAGTATTATCCTAGAATGAGCCTCCGTCTAGTGTGAAGCTCGTGGGAGAACTTCCCCCTGCTGCGGCAATAACGTGCCACTCATAGTTACCTGTACTTACTTCTCTATAGACATGCAATAGTTCTGTAGAGGTGTTGTACCACAAATCTCCTTCATGCAGGTTTGACCCTGAAGGAGTTGCGGATTGTCTAAAAAATTGGTCTGCTAATTGTTCTAATGCACCTTGAACATTACCACTTGTTATTGTATTATGTGGTTGAAATGTTACATCTGTTGCTAGACCCAAAGCAGTGATTAGGTCTGTGCTCATAGTAACAGTTATAGGATTATCACTTTGATTTAGTGTTACTTCCGTGTTGCTCTCGTTAACTGTTACGTAAGTTGGAGTTTCTGTTACTGTTACTTGAATTGACATTATCTTGTAACTTGAGGTGTAAGTGTTACTTTACCCTGGAGTATTCTTGTTACTGCCCCTGAAGATGCTGTTATTTCGACATCATATACATAGATTCCCTCTTCTACTGCCCCCGTAGCCGAAGACGTCATAGATAGAGTTACCTGACCTGCACTCGCATTGGTTACGTTTGCGGTAATAGTGCCCGCCACGGTATTCGTATCATGGCTTAGTCGCATCTGAGACGCAGCCGAGTACCCAGTCAAGTTCATAACTGAGTCGTTTTCCTTTAAGGTTAGGAGTCGGGTAAAAGTCGCTCCTTGCTCTATCGTGAAATTATAAGTTCCTGCTGCCATTTTATTATTTTCTCCATTTGTATAATTATACCAAAATTTAAGGTATCTGTCAAGAAATATTTTCTAGGTGGGGTATGTAGTTCCTAACCTGAAGGGTATTTATCCTTTACTGCCTTTCTAGCTAAATAAAAAGTAGAAGTTTTTGCTGTTTCTCCTAGCTTACCTGCATCTATATCGTGATATAATAAGTCTAGTTGTTTTACTAGATTAGGGTAGTAATCTTTTCTTTTAGTGGTAAAAGTGGCTCCTGATTTTGTTAAGTTTATATTCATGATTGTTTTGCTGTGATTACTCTTTGAGTTAAGTCTTTAAACTCTAGTTTTTTAAAAGTTACATCAAATTTTCCTGGCTCTGATGTTGTTAGTGTTAGTGTAGTATCAGACATTGTACCTTTTGATACAGAATCTAAAAATACTTCAGTTCCTGCTGGTAATCCTGTTACATTAATTACTGTGTCTATAGTTGGTGTAGTAGTACTAAATGTAGGATTAAAATTTCCTTTTTCTGTTATACCATCTTCACCAGTACTTACATAAAAATTTTCTGGTATAGGTAAATCGTCTTGCTCTACTTGTACGTATGATAAACCTGCTTCAGCTTGTTCTGTTTTGATTCTATCATCTACTCCCGCAGATGTGCTCCAGTTAATTACTCTACTACTATTATAAAATATGTGCCATATCATATGCTTCTTCCTCCGTTCCAGTCATCTTCGTAAAATACTACTAATGCCCAGTATATTGTGTGTCCATTGTGACTATTGTCTGCTCCATTATCTCCGAGCATTAAATTATCTATATTGATTGTGTTATTATTTACATGCTGTACATCTACTCCTTCTACTGCTTGAAAGTTTTCTTCATCTTGACCATCTTCTTCATCTTCTTCTATTTGAAGCTCGCCTGTATAATCCATAGGCTTGTAACATTTTGTAGCTACACCACTAGAAATATCTGATGCATAACTCCATCTTAATGCAAACAATGGTCTATCTGCCGTTGCACACTCATTATCTTTACCCCAGTTGTGTGTTACATTTGTATTTGTATTTTTATTTAAGCTTCCTTGTGCATAGTGAAAAACATGAAAACCTCCACCAACATGTTCTCCTGAATCAAAATTATGAACTGCATTACCTTTATTTTGTGCATTTACACTTAGTACATTTGCTCTAGCGTAAGGGCTTGCAGAAGTTCCTGAGCCAGAACTTGTATCTAATCCAGAAATCATTAAACCTCTGTCATTAGATGCACTTGTTCTTCTTCCTATTACTACTCTATTGCTCATAGTAATGCCAAACTTGATAATTGGATATTAAATCCAGAAGTTAAACTTAGTGTGCTACTTGATGTTGTACTAAATGTAAAACTATATAAGCCATTGCTCACACTACTAGAAAAACTAACGCTTGAGTTTTGGCCTGAAGAAGCATTAGAGTATGAAGTACTTACAGCTGGAGCTAATGAGTAAGGATTAAATACAGATATACTTCCAGAGCTACTGCTATTTATATTTGTTACTGCAACTGGAGTAGGTACTGCACTACTACTTACTACTGTGCTGTAATTTACTGCTAAGTTTTGAGCTTCTCCTCTCATTTCATCATTAATTACTCCTGTATCCGATGCAAATAAAAAGTCATCTTTATTACAGCTTTCTATATCTGTTCCTTCTCTCGAAACATAGAGACCTCTAACATTCGAGTATCCTGCTGTAGAGTTTGTTAACTTACCTGAAAGTACTCTTTTATTTCCTAATTGTTTGTAAACTGCGGGTGAAGTATTTGTTCCCATTCCATTTGCACTTGTTGTTGTAGGATTATCAAAGTTTGCTGATGTCATATAACCATAAGCACAAGGTATTCTTAGTACTTTAAAATTTAAGTTTGCAACATTAGGAGCGTCACTTCTTCCTGCTACTATAGCTTTATCTGTTCCGTCATAATTGTCAGCGTCAGCGGCTGCTTCTGCTGGTGTTAATGTTGTTTTTGTAAAGATAAACTGAGAAGCTTCTGTTGTATAATCAGAGTCATTACCTCCTGTGCTATATGTTGCTTCTCCTGAGTTTGTTTCTCCAGTTACTACTAACGGAATATATCCTAATTCACTTTTTGAACCTTTAAAGGCGATTGCATTATTACTATTTATACCACTTCCCATAGCGTATATCTGTCCACGTCTTCTTATTCGACTATCTAGTAGTAGCTTTCTTGTGTCTCCTGCTGTAGCATCGACATTTGCTTTTGAAACTTGTATGCCATTCTCTCTCCAATTAAAGTATACTGTATCATTTACAGCTACTGTTATGCCCCAATTTAATGCTACATCATAAGTTGTTCCACTATAAGTAGGATTTCTTGCAGTTACATAAGTATATAAATTACTTCCGGGATTACTTGTCCCATTAGAACTAAATGTAGAATATTTTTTTATTGCTTGTGCATTTGTGCAGCTAAATATGCCTGCAAAAGAAGGGTGTATTGCTGTTACAGTGTGTGTAGTTCTTAAACTTCCTAGTCTTGTTCTATTTCCCATTAGTCTTCTACTAGTATTCTTTCATTTGAGGGGTCAATTGTTAACTTACTTCCTACAGTAGCTGCACTTGAAAAGTTTCCTGAAGTATTCAAAGTGCTACCATTATTTGTTGCAGAAGTAGTAATTACTCCAGAACTACTTAAAGTCATGTTTCCAGTTGCTGAAAATTTGCTTCTAACTTGTGAGTCTGATAATTGTGTGTTTGTGTCTGGTATACTTAAGTTAACTGTTCCAGCTCCTCTTGTTATCGATAGAGTACCCCCAGAAAAAGTAATTCCTGTAGGTATAGTACTAGGTAAAGTATAAACTGTGTCTGTGTTTGTTAAAGCTACTGTTGCACCACTATTTTTTGTAAGAGTTATTGTTTCTCCTGATACAGCAGCTCCGGTTATTACATCATCTGGTAAAGTATAAACTGTATTATTATCATCTGCCCATTGAAAAGCACTTCCACTCCATTTTAAAAATTTTCCAGTACCAGGATTAGCTGGTATATTTGCTAAATCCTCTATATTAGAAGGTATAGAAGGTGTTCCAGTTAAACTACCATATTGTCCATCAAAAACAGTATCTTTATTTACATCTAAAGCAGTCCAAGTACTACCATTACTAATATATAATACGCTAGGGTTTGGTGTAGTGTGTAACCAACTAGAGCCTTTTGGATTAGGGCTAGGTGTAGTACTATTACTAGGTGCACTTGTTGAGCTTGTAAATGTTGGTTGTGCATTTTGTGTATTTGTATTAACATCTTGTAGTACCCAACTTGTACCATTACTTATATATAACTGATTTGGTGTCACTCCTGTTCTTGTATATTGAGAAGCTGCAGGATTTGGACTAGGTGTAGTATTATTATTTGGTACACCAGTACCTGTTGTAAATGTAGGTAATGTTATTTGACTGTTTGCAAAATCGTTATTATTTAAACCTAAGAAACCTAAATTGCTAGAACTAAAGTCCCAGTTATAGTTATCTTCGAATAAATCTGTAATTCTATCTTTGTCAAAGAATATAGTAGGTGCTCCCCAAGTAAAGCTTCCACCTGAAGGTTTATTTCCAATAGACTGCCAAACTACATTTGAGGCATCTGGAGCAACAAAAGTAGTACCCCATTGATTTACTATTGAGGTTGCTGTTATATTTCCTGATGGAGAACTAGGGGGTGTCCACCTGCCTGTTCCTGATTTCCTATAGAATACAGTTTGAGAAGCTGCTCCATCATTTCCATCATCTCCTACGTATTTTACATAGGTAAGTCCGCTAGGCACACTGCTGGGCTCTGAACCTGTCCACTCGTAAAAGTTTACAAATGTCCTAGTACCTTGCGTAAAACTAGCCCCACTACCACTAGCATTATTAGCGAATATAGGTTTAACACCTTCTGAAGTTCCATCTCCACCAATAAATTTTACATAGCCTGAATTAAATACACTATTTGTTATAGCTGGAGCTGCGCCTGTATATTCATGATACTTAACAAATGTTAAACTACCTTGTGTAAAACTTTTGTTTGTACCATTTGCATCTGAAGCATAAGCTACTTTAACACCTTGTGTACTACCATCAGCACCTTTAGATATAGTAGCAGTACTACCATCACTAAATGTAACTACAGTATTACCAGCTGAATTAGTAGTTGTGCTTGAAACGGTTACTGAAGTTCCATCTGTTCCTTCTAATTGAGTTGATTTTTGCCAAGTAGTAGTAGTTGTCCAAGTAGACCCTGATAGTGCAGGAATTCCTCCAGTACCAACAGAAGTCCATATAGGATTTGACCCTGAAGGAACATTTGCTATGTCATCATACCACCCAGAAGGTATAGCAGGATAGTTAGTCGCGCTTGGAGTTTCTGCAGAAGTTGCTCTTTTAAATATAAAGTTTTGTACATTGGCTCCATTAAAATGACTACCTGGAGTAGACCATGTTAAGCTTCCTGAAGTATTACTTCCAGAAGAAGATTCAGTAGCTAGTGTAGTACTTATGTATGTAAAATATCCTGCTCCAAAAGTAGGTTTTGTTCTTGTCCAACCCGAAGGTATAGAAGCTAAAGTATCATTATTAAATGTATAAGTTCCTGTGCTTGGGCCACTTGTAATTGCTGAGTAAGAGTTATTTGAAGTACTTGTGAAATCAAGAGTATAGTATAGTTCCAGTTCTTTTATTCTTAGTCCAGTACTACCGGTATTACCTTTGTCTGACCTAGAAAAAGATTGTTTCTTTGTAAATGTTTGAGTATTCTCTACATTTATAGAATAAACAATATTTGCTGTTGTAGCTGTTATTGAAGAGTGGTCTGCAAATACTATTGCTTGTGAAGAAGCTGATTGAGAACCCACTGTTATATTCGTATCACTTGTTACTGTTACTTTAAATTGGTCAGCACCAGGAGTTCCACTTGTAATTCCTGTAAGCTGTGTGTTACCTCTAAATACTTCAAAAGATGTACCACTTCCTGTCATTACAGGATTTCCACCACCATTATCTGCAGGTATAGCATGAGACTCGTTTGTACATATTACAGTTATACCAGAACCTAAATCTTGAGTATTTACTGTACCACCCATACCACTATGATTTGCACAGTAGTAGTATAAAGTAGCTGATGCATCACTTGGTACTTTAAATGTAGTAAATGCTCCTGAACTTCCTGGAGTTCCTGTGTGTGTTACACCTGAAGTATAAGCTGAACCACCACCATGTGTACCATTACTTGTAGTTGAAAAACGAATAGGATGATTACTATTACTAGATGCTGATTGGTCAAATTTATAAGTAAAGCCTCTTAGTAAAGTTATTTCTTTTTGTGAAACACCATTTATAACAAATTTACCAGCTGAAACTGTTACTGCAAATTCTTTTGTTACAGGCTCTGCTCCATCTGTTCCTTGTTGTCCTGGTTTTACTGCAAATAAACTAATAGTATCAAATGCAACTTCTGTTTGGTTTGCTTCTGAAACCCCAACTCTTAAACCTTTAGGAGTAGTAAAGTGACTAGAAGGTACGTTAAATGTAAATGTATCATTTGTAGCACTTGCTCCATCTGTAAATGAACCCTCATCTGATATTCCATCACCTGTAAACTTAAAGTATGGATTTGTAAATCCTTGTGCAGTTGCAGTTAGAGTTATACTACTTGAAGGGTCAGGACTTGCACCTGCTGCGTTATATACTATTGAATAATCATTTGCTGTAAGTTTTACAGTTTTTGCATTATTACCATTTGACCCTACTAAACCGTCTTGTATTTTTTGTATAGTTACTGTATCAGTATAAGTATTATCTGCTCCTGCTAGTCTTTCTGCACTTGTTGTAGTAATTGTAACGGTTACAGTTACAAAGTCAGTAGTGCCAAAATTAGTATTTGATAAAGCTCTAGTATTGCCTGAGCCTGTGAGAGTTACACTTGCTCCAGAGCTATTTGTTGCTGTGAAAGTAGTAGAAGTTCCTGTTAGATTTTGTTTATCTGCTGTTAAAGTAATTGATGTAGGTGTTTGTGTATTTCCATCAGCACTAAATTTAAATGCTCCGAAATTAGAACTAAGTCCTATACCATAAAAACTTGCAGGTATAATTGTAGTAGCATTTGTTACTGGTGAGCCAGTTACAAAGTTAGAGTATAGTGTTTTTATTTTGTTCTGTCCACCACTATTTAAGAAAACTTTTTTACCGTGTCGAATCCAGTAATATCTTTGAGCATTATCTTCTCCGACTGCATGAGTAAATACTGCAGTTGCCCCATCAGTTTTTGTTAATAGAGTTCTGCTTCCTGTACTGTTTGAAGTATTAACCCATACTTCTGTAAACATATTATCAGTAAATGTAGTATTGTTTGTCCAAGCTAATGCAATAGTACCTATAGCCCCTGCTGTTGCTGTTAATCCACTTGGTACTCCTGGCGATGCTTGTAATCCTTGTCTCTGGTCATTTCCTGACACGCTAGAAAGTGAAGGTGCTGTAATAGTATAAAAGCTATCATCGTACTCTGATGCTGTTATACTTGCTGTACAGTCTTTGTTAAAATTTATATTTGTTATTCTGAATTTTTTAGGTGTACTCCAAAACTTTGGATAGTCTAATGCTACTGTTTCTCCAGGAAGTAATAACAAAGCTTTTGGTCCCATTCGGAAACTAATAGTCATTCCAAATCTAGATTTTCTTAAAAAGTTTTCTGCATTTATACGAGCATTAAAATAGTTACTTACAGAAGGCTGGCTCATGTTTCCTGACTTTATAACATTTTTATCTGCTTTTAAATAGTTAGAGTCATAAAAACTTACGGCTGTTGCTTTAAATTGATTTCCTGGATCTTCTATAGAGGCTTGTATTGTATTATATGCTTTCTTAGGCCCAGCATCTTTTATACTTAAATTACCTATTAAATCAGATGCATTTAAATATCGTGCGTTCTTTTCTGCTCCTACATTATAACCTGTATCACTAGAAGTTGCTATTTGCGAAGTGATTGCAGTAGATGTTGTTTCTACTCTTAATGCATATTGACCAGCTTCATAAGAAAGTAAACCATTAAAATTAAGTAAGAATCCATTAATATTTTCAAATACTGATTTGGAAGTATCAACTGTACCTACAGTTTGGTGTCTTGTTACGTTTCTTTGGTCTGGAGAATCCCACCCTAAGTATCTCCAGTATTGAATATTATCTGCATCATATATACTATATCCTGTATCATATCCTTTAGTAGCAGGATTATACTCTGTAACATAATTTTGATATCCGAAATCTGTATTTAATCCTACACTGAAAGTAGTACTTGATATTGTGCCTCCACTTATTTTATATAGAGGTATGCTTGTTAGAGGGCCTGTAAAGCCTGTTGGGTTTGTTCCAGAAGGGGCTGTTGATTTTGCTCCAGCGGTAGTAACTCTATAATACCCAGATGACGAACCAGTTACAATATCTCCAACATTATAACTGTGCGTATTTCGCATGAAGCGTTTTGAAAATTTTCCAAAACATTCTTCCATTACTGTATGGTCTGTTCCATTTGTATCAGAAAAATCTCCGACAGATTTTACTCTACCCATAGCAATAACATCGCCACTAGTTGTACCATCTGAAGTGAGTACGTATCTATCTCCTACGGAAGCTGTTTTTGCTCCTGCTAATGTTTGAGTTCCTCTATCATCGCAAGTTCTCGCTGCTAATAAAAAGTCTGATAATGCAATATCTTTATCTATATCTAAACCTTTTCCATAAGTTGGTGCAGTCATATAGTCAAGTAATTGAATTGCTGGATTTATAGATATTCTTCTGTCATCTGTTGAGAATTTTGGTAGTAGTTTATAAGTATATACTGCTCCTGACTCTTGTACTACATCATCAGGATCTGGAGCCATATTTTCAGGCCACGTTTCTGTAACAGTTGCTACTCTTTCTGCTGCTTGATAGTCTCCTATAGTTCTTACTACTTTTTGTGCAGATTTCACACCATTTATAGTAACCGTTTTTGTAAGTTCTATTTTATAGTCGTTATAAACTCCATCTGTTGAGTTATTTGCACTTGTTGCTAGTTTTATTTTGTCTGCTGCTACTAGAGTTTGAGTTCCACCTGTTGCTCCTGTAGCATTTGAACCTGTTGCTGTTAAAGTTGTTCCACCTAGTTGAAAAGGTATTGGTTTATTTTTATAAGGTAATAAATCTCCAATAAAGAAAAAGTAGTTAAATAGTCCTCCAGGTATAAACGGTTCTTCAGTAGTTAACCAAGCAGGATTACCTCCAGTAGAAGCTGTTAAAGCCTGTCCGTTTGTTGCTGTAACTGTAGTACTTACTGAAAGAGTTGCTGGCACAGTGCCTGATTCTATAATATGATTGTATGTAACCATATGCCAGTTATTCGTTCCATCTGTGTGATAAAAAGCTGTTATTCCTGGTATACCATCTGAATAGTTTAAGTCTGGTGCATCACTATATCTAAATCTATATCTTAGAGTACCTGACTCATCTGCAAAAGCCCATCTATCTATAATTGTTACATTTGCATTAAGAGTAGAATCATCACTTGTTCTTTTTAAAGTTACTTGGTCTCCTACCTTAAAATTTGTATAAGCCTCTCCACCTGTTCCTGCATGGTCATAACTATAGTCATAGTTATAACAATCAATTAATTTTCCTCTTACTACATATTCTATCTCTGGTACAGTTGTTGCATCTTCTGCTATTTCGCAATCTAGTACAACATAGGCTGTGTCTAATAATCTATGATTAGGGCTCCAATACTCAGCTCCTGAGTCAGCTGCATCAAAATAATCTGATTGTCTTTTAAATTTTGGAGATGTTGCAATAGAAGTTAAAGTATTATCTGCTTTTTGGTCTGGCTTACCTGTATGTAAAGTTAGAGACATAGTGTTTGGTTGTGAAAGAGTTATACTTTCTTCATGTAAAACACCCCCACCATTAGAATCTGTAGCACTAACATTTAGTAAAGATTTATTAGGAGTATGATATTCTATATCATTTATATCAATGATATCTTCCATAGGTTCATAACCTGTATTTCCATAGCCTCTCATTGACCTTTTAGGTTGATGAGTTTGTCTGTTTGAGCCTGAAACTCCATTTCCAGACATTTTTACTCCACCAAGTGTAGTTCCTAAATCTTGTCGTCCTCTACAGAATACTTGAACATTTTCTTTTGATGCTCCTGTACTATCATTTCTATCATCAGAATCTTCTTTATTAATACAGATTAAAGGGTTGCCATCAATATATAAATCATAGAGTCCCCCAATTTGTCCTTCACACAGTGAGTATGCTATAAATATATTATTAGGGTCATTTGACTTGGTATCTACAAATATAGGTTTTCCTTGTACTCTATCAATACCATATATTACTGGAATAAAATGTGCATTAAGTGAAAAATCTAAATTTACTTCTCTTTGTACTTCAACGTCTTCCATCCAAGTTTTTACTTTAGTTTTTAGTCCGCCCCACTTCTTCTTAACTTTTATTCTCATTTCCTGTTCAATAGCAGTATAAGTAGCTAAGATATTAGTTGTTTGTTCGGCATGCATAAATCCTAAGTCATTTGCATACTCAGGCTTTAATGCTGCTTCAGGCTGTCCTCTATTTTGAGCGTCTACAGCTCTATGTATTTTGTCGTTTGATATTCTTCCTTTTACTTGAGCAAAGTCTCCCCAATGACTGGTTAGTGACCAATCTACTGTTAGTTGTCCACTTGGATTTTCTGATAATGATGTTCCTTGTATTATACCTTTAAATATAAGTACAGGAGTTCCTTTAACCGCAGAAGTGTCTGGGTCTAAAAATGCTTTATATATAAATACTTCTCTATTATGATATGCTTTTAAACTTTCTGTATGACCTATCTGTTGAAGAGGCCCTTTAAGTTCTTCCGAAACTATTTTTAAAGTAATTGATGTACCACTAGATTGTGTTCCTAGTGTATTGTCTATGTTTGATACTGTGAGTACAGTATTATTTGTTTTGATTCCTGTAATTATTACTTCGTGATTATTATTTGAACCTCCACTGATAAGTATTTTATCGCCTTCTCTGAAGCCTTCATCTACTAAATCAATATGTGAAGGTACAGTAATTGTACTAGATGTCATAGTGATAGCATTAGAAGTTACTGTATTATGTAAAGATTCTGCTGCTACTTTTATAGTCATTCCAGAAGCTTTTGCTTCTACTGTTTCAGCATAACTTCCTACATTAAGTATTTTATCTGCAATATAAATTTGTGACCCATTTGCATTTCCATCAGTATCTAGGCTAGAGTCATTAAAACTTATATTATGACTTGCATCTGTGTAGTATGCATATCTTTTTGCATCAGTACTAAAAGTTCCATTAGGTAATGCTGCGCTGGGCCTTTCGTACTTTATTAAGTGCGCATAGGCAAACGGCTCGTTATTTACAAGTAATTTTTTAAGGTCTAAGGATAATGCTCTTTCTGCCATGTTATGCTTGTGCTTCTTCTAGGTCTAGTGAAAAACTATATAGATTGTTTGTTCCGAGACTATACGATTGGACATCATTTTTAAGTATCACACGAAATAGTGGTTGGTAGTAATCTATGTTTTGGCCTGTTGCTACAGAGCGTTGTAAGGCAGGTGTAAAGTATACAATTCTTTGAGCTGCTGAAGGTTGGGAATGTAATCCTGAATGATAATCAGCATTATTCATAACTCTTGTGACTCTATATGCTTTAGTATGTAAACTATCATTTGTATCTGCTATAGTAAATGTATCGCCTGGTTTAGGGCTTGTTGTTTGTGTTGAAGAATGCCCTGCTTGTAGCATAAACTCAGTGCCTTGTGTATGTACACCACTTGAAGTAGGAGTGTTACTAGCACTGTAAGTAGCAAACGCAGAGTTTCTAGAAGTATATTGATTTGGTAGTTGTACAAAGAAAGGTTTTAATCTTCCTTTTTGTTGTAATAAAAAACTATAAACAGGTTCAAATTGGTCGCGAGTCATAGGATTATAAGTTATCTTTATATCAAATTTATGCCCTGCAGCTGACCTAGTAATTATTCTTCCACTATTTGTTGTTGATACTTGGGTAGGACTGCTTGATTGTATTTGTACTGAAGCAAATCCAGGACCTTTTACACCTCCACTTGCTGTAGATAATGCTTGTCCTCCATCTCCAATTGGATTATTTGGGTCGGGTAATATATTTAAAAAACTTGTATATGCTGCCATTAATATGCCTCTATGTTAACTGGTTCCATAAACTCTTCCCCATGTTCATGTGCTGCTTCTCTTATCATTCCAATTATGTTTCCTCTTTGTGCCATTAACACGTCTTGTACTCCTGCTGCATCTACTGCATTAATTGTAAAATTAATATTGGAAGAACCACCACCTATATTATTATTTGGAATAACATCAACAGGTACGGAAGGTTTTACTATTTCTGGTCCTCTTTCACCAACCATAATTCCTTCTCCTCCGGCTGCATATCCTCTTCTCATTCCTGCTGCTCCACCCATAGGAGTAAAGTTATTTGCGTTTGAACCTACGCCTCGATTACCTCTTAAATATGCCATTTCTCCTATACTAGCACCTTTTGAAACGTCTACTTTATTGTTTCTTTTTCCGACTTCTATACTTGATGGAATGCTTGTAGATGAAGATACCCCTCCTTGATACTGTTGTTTTCTTATTATAGCAACTTGAGCTAATCCTAGACCTCCTATTAAAGTTGCTAAAGCTAATCTAGCAAAGGTAGGTGGGACTGTTGGGTCTCCTAAAGCTCCTACAACACCTGCTGCGGTGCTTGCAATTGCTGAAGCTATTTGCATTTTTTTATTCTGCTCAAATGCTTTTCTTGCCATAGCGTCTTTTTTCTTTTCGAAACCTTGTATTTTTGCTAAAGATTCTTTTGACTTGCCATCTCGTCTTTTCTCTGCTTCTATCTGATTATCTATTTCAGCAATTTGTGCTTTTGAGTTTGCAGCTAGTATTCCTGACATTGCTGATATAACTGAGCCTACTGCTTCTATTTTGTCTGCTGTGCTTAAACCTTCTGTTCCTGCCATTGCAAATGCGTCTGCTATAGTCATTATTCCTGAGAAAGCCATAGCTACTGCTTCTCCTTCAGGACCTAACGCTTTCAGAGAATCAATCATAGGTTGAGTAGCATTTCCTATGGCTTCTAATTTTGCAGCTGTTGTTTTTACCTTTTCATCTGTAAGATCTAAAGCATTACCTGTTACTGTGGCTCTTTCTCCTAAAGTTCCAGTTTTACCTGCTCCACTTATTAAGGATAAAGTATCCATTTGTGCCTGATTTTCTTTTGTTTTTACGCCGTCATCTATTCTAGCTTTTTGTTTTGTTTTAAAATCATTAATCTGTTTTTCTATATTTCCTAATGCTTCGAATTCTTTTGAGCCTTCAGCAAATGTTGCTTTAAATGTTTGTACTTTAAAGAGTTGTAATGCATACTCTTGGTCTATCTGTCTTTTCTTAAGGTCTGCCTCTTGCTTAGCAAACTCTAAAGCATTTTTAGCAGCATTAACTTGTAGTTTAAAGTTATCTACTACTCCTACTTCCATTTTTCCTGTTCTTGCAAAATTGTTGAGTTTTGCTGTATATTCGTCTAATGCTTTTGTATTAGCAAAGTCTTCTTTAAGTTTTTTACCTTCTTCAGCTAAATCTTTTTGGTCTTGCTTGGCTGTACGAGTTCCGTCTGCTAGTTTATTCATACTATCTTCTAGTAGTTTTACAGGACTCACGTTGTTTTTAAGAGCTTCTCTGACCGTGTCTACTGATACTCCGAATTGTTCTAGTTTAACACCTGCTTTTGCTGAAGCCAGACTAAGTTGATCCATTATTTGTTGGTCTGTTAATAGTCCTGTATTGTCTAACTCAACTAATTTTTCCCCTAACCCTTCTACGGTTTTTGCTATTTTGTCAAAAGCATTTCTATTTAGTATTCCATCTATATTTTTATTCCACACTTTTCCGACTTCTTGAATATCAGTACTAATTGTATTTAATGTTAAAGAAGCTCCTTCTATATCTTTTGTCTGTTCTCTGAATGCGGCATTTACCATATCAGTAGCTTGCTCAAAAGTATGTAAAGATTTTCCTCCTTGATCAACTGCATCTCTGTATTTAATATATAATGCTGCAGGATCAAAGTCTCCTAAAGCTTTTTCTAAAAGAATGTTTTCTCCTTTGAGTTTGGTAATTTCTGTTGAAGCACTATCTATTGCTTGAGCAAATTTATTTGCTCTTTCTTCTGCTATATTATCAGCAAAAAAGTTTTTTGTTCCTTCAGCTAAATTCGCTGAAAAGTTTTTTATACCCTCAATTAAACCAACTTTATCCAGTAGTCTAGCTAATTTCATTAGCTTAGGGAATAGTAAATCTAAAGCTTTTATTAAAAAGTTACCTATACCATTTGCGACGAACTTAATACCACCCCCCACTTTTCTCATTATTTCGTCAAATCTACTTATTTTTTGATTATCTATTGCTTCTGTAAGATTTTCAAAGTTTTGTCTAGCTTCTCCTACTACTCCTGCTGTTACATTTATTTCATTTTTCATAGCAGTTGCTGATATAGCTACTGCTCTTATTGATTCATCTAATTTATCTAATGTTTCGTCAAGTAGTTCATTTGTTTCTGCTAACTGTTCAAATTTTTCTTTTGCTTTTTCTACTGTTTCTGTTAGTTTTTCTTGAGCTTTTTCTGCTGCTGTAGCTTTGCCTTTAAAACTTGCTAAGAAAGAAATTAATAAACCTCCAAAAAACAATACTTGACCAATAATTGGAATAGCGTTCATTAATGCAGCACCAAATAATCTTGCTCCTACACTTGCAGTTCCAAAAGAAGCACTTACTGTTTTTCCAAATCCTTTCCAAAAACCACTTGATTTTTTAAACTCTTTCATTCCAGCTTTTTGGTCTGCTCTAAACTCTCCGAATCCTTTTCGAGCTTCTTTAAATCCTTCTAATGCTCCTGAGCCCCCTATCATTACCATGCTTTGACCAACTTTTTCTTGACCACTAGCTTGACCTGTAGCTAAAGCTGAAGCTCCTGCTCCTGCTCCTCTTTGATTTTCTAGCATTTGTATATTTACAATCTGAGCTTCTAGAGCTTCTAGTTCTGCCATTCTTTTTATATGAGCTGAACTTTGTGCTGTTCCATTTTGCTTGGCTATTGTTTGTGACCTTTTTCTTGTGTTTTGTACCTGTTTTAAAGCTTTGTCAAAACTTAAAGCATCGGCTTTTCCTGACTTTAAATCTTTTTTCAAATCTTTTACTCTTGCAAATTCATCTCCTTTTGTTGTAAGTGCAGCACTTCCTTTTCCTCTTACAAAATCAATTTTTGCATTTTGAGCTTGTATTTTTCCTGCTCTTGCCTGTTCATCCGCCATTTGCTTTGCCGTAACAGCTACTGCTGCTTGTTTCTGAGCAAATTGTCCAAGTGCTGGAATCATAGTCGTTAAAATAGTTGAACCAAATAGTATTATTCCACCTACGAGTGCTCCTGAATTAGAACTTAATAAAGATAAAAAAGGTGTAAGAACATTATTAATTAAATTTAATCCTTTTTCTGTTAAATCTGCAAATGCTCCTGCTAATTGGTCATATGGGTTTGGGTCAATACGACCAGATAAATCTCCATATTTTAAAGCACCTTGAGTTAGTGTCTCATTTAAAAAAGCTTGTCTTCTTTCAAAGTCAGTTAACTCAGTAGCAGATTTTTTAAGTTGAGCAGCATATTTATTTACAGCAGTATCTAGCCTTACCATGATACCTAATTCATCAAGTATTTCTGGTTCTAGTTTTGCAACCCCTCTAAATAATCTGTCGATAGAATCTGCCATATTTCTACCTAGTGCGATTGAAGCATTTTTAGCTACTTCAGCTAATCCTGCTATTTGGTCTGTATTAAATCCTGAAGTTAAAGCTATAGCAGAAGATCTTAAAGCTACTTCTAAAGATACTGCATTTCCTGTGATTTCTCTCAAACCTTGTGCTATTTGTATAGAAGTTTGACCCGCAGCATTACCTAAGAAAGTAAATCCTTCTACAAGTGTTTTTACCTGGGCTGCGCCTCTTAAGGCATTGAAAGCTGCTGTTGCAGCAAAGACGTTAGCGGCTAGTGTAGCATACGCTCCAACAAGGCCTGAAGAACCAGACCCCATAGTTTCTTTCATTTTTGAAAAACCTTTAGCAGTTGATAAATTACCTTGATATAAAGCTTTTTCTTTTTTATTATAGTTACCAGCCTGTTTACCAGTTTCTTTATATTGGTCTCCAGTTTTTTTAACTTGTTTTTGTAAATCTTGTTGTTTAAGCGACGCTTTTTTAGCCGAGCCTTTATCATCGGTTAAGATTTCTATAATAATTTTATTATCTGCCATTAGTTATTTTTTCTTTATTTTATCGTATTCTGCCTTTATTCTTTTTTGAGAGGCATCGATTGCTTGAGAATCTAAAAAGAGTAGTAACTCCATTAGATATTCATGTTGGTGTTCTTCTATTCCATATAGTTTTGTTAAAAATGAAAAATTTGTAAAATCTTTCCCCATGTACCCTATTTCAGGATACATTCTATTTCCTAAACTATTATAGATATTCATAGTATCTAAAATTAGTTGGGGGAAATCATCTGCCTCAGGTGGGCATTTATCCCAGTCTATTTCTTCTCCTGTTTGTTCGACCATACGTAAGTATTGGTCTTTGGTCATGCCTATTCCTTCATGATCAAGAAACAGCTGTAGTTTTTTCTTTAACTTCTTCTTGTTTTTGGCTACGAAAATTTTCTAAATCAAAGACTACCTCATTGAGCCAGTTATCAAAATCTTGCGAATTTTCAACCAATAATTTTGCATTTTCTTCTGTATATTCCATTAACATTTCTGGGTCTTGTCCAGAAATATCTACTAATAGTATATCTTCTAAGTAGCCTAGTTTTAAGCCTTTCCAACCTTTTACGGTTGCTTTTGAAAACTCTTCTACAAATTTATTTTCGTCTAAAGATTCTTCAAACGCTCTTGTTTTTCTATTAAATTTATTTGACACGCATCTTTTTCTAAGATTAACGAGTTCTTTTCGGGATAAGTTTGCTAATTCGACTTCAAAGTCGTCGAGTCCTGGAAACTCAACCCAAGTGGTTTTACTATCCACTAGTAAGTTTTTTAATTCCATGTTTTATATTCTCCTATGAATATGTTGTGATTCTTGTTGCTAATGCAGTATTATCTAAAGACCTAAAATCATAGCTTTGTGTATAAATTTCAGAAGTTTCTACTCTTGCTGTATACATTACTGGATTTAGATTTATTTTCCAAAAATCAGTATTACTAGATTTTTTAGCTGTTATTGATAAATTACTATTAGTACTAAAATCATCAAATTGTGTTATATTATTATCGGTTTGATATTGTTGAATTGCTCCCGAAACAACCCTACTAGATATCATATATGCACTAGGAAACATTGCGTTACTTGAATTAGTAACTAATAAACTGTCTTGGAGGGTTTCAAATGCTAACCACTCTACATCATTTTGTATTTGTAAATTAACTCCTATAATACTATTCATATTTAAGCTATCTACAGTGACTACTGGGTAAGTTAGTAAAGGCGTTCTTGTGGAAGACTCAGATTGAGTACTTCCTGGAATGCTATAACTTTCGTTTCCAGCTCTTGTTAGTTTTGTTCCTTGTCCTTGTATTACAACTTTAAATTGTTCTCTTGGATTAAAAGAAAAATTACCTGTTGTAATTACGCAGTTTTCAATTTTAAAAGTACTGCTTCCTGTCTGAACATATATATCAAATGATTTTAATTGCTGTGCTTCTATATTAGATTCACTAGTAGCAACTAAATCAGTTATTAAGTCCATGACAATAGACTCATCTTTCTCCTCTGTTAAAGGTACTTCAAAACTAAACTCGGCCGGATTGGCTTTTGTTATAGTTGACCCCTGAAACATTTTTGATTGATCGTGCAAAGTCTTTACTGGGTACGAATCTTCCGCAAATGTTTGGGAAAAGCTTAAGGCGGCATTAGTATAGATTCTATACTTGTTACCGCCATAAACTATATATAGCTTACTCTCCTTGAGAAAACTATGCGACATTATACTTAAGAGTCTAGTGCTCTTGCACCAGTATTTGCATACCCTGTTTGAGTATGAGATGTGCTTCCTAAGTATTTCACTTTGAGTTCGTCCCCTGTTAATAAGTCAGTTCCGTGTGCGGAAAAGTCTAATGAGACAGAAATCAAGTCGCCAACCTCAATTACAGGAACCTGTATGTGAGCTTTTGGCATATTAAATTCGACACCTGGAGCAGTGAAATCATCACTTCCCATAGCATCGTTATCTGATCCAACTGTACCAGCTACACCCATGTAAAGTCTCATGTCAAAGACGTTTGTTACTAGGTCGGTAGCGTTTGCTAAGTCGGTCATTAATTGGTTTGAACCATTTGCTTTTGTGTCAAGGTACATGGTTAAAGAACCACTAATTACCCTAGCACCAGTAAATGAACCGATTGGTTTATCTACAATACCAATAGTTTCTGGTGTAACGTAAGTAACATTGTTAGCAATCGTTATTGAGCCACCAGTAATATTAATATCATAAGTTCTGTCATCAAGGCCTTGAGTGGCTGAACCACCGCCCTGTAAGTCAGAATCTAGATATAATGTAGATAGTTTGTTTCTTAGATAGTCAGCGTCACTTGGACCTGTTGTATCTGCGTAGTTATAAGTTTCTACAAATGTATCAGTAGTTCCTACAGTTGGTGAAGCTTCATTAGTATCTTGTATTATATACTTAGAAGGGTCTTCTAAAGCCTCTTCTATTTGGTCAATAGTTGTTGCATTACCAGACCATGTAATCTGTGCAATACCATCGATAGAAAAGTCTATTTCTGCTTGGTTAACCTGAGCATCATTTAGTCTGTATGTTGTATTCTCTAATGCAAAGAATAAATTGATTTTCATAAGTTCGTGAACATCTGATTTCTCAAAGTTACAAACTGAACCGCCTTGAGCAGTAGTTCCTACTACTACACCACGTCCAGTTGCTGCTGCATCTCCAGGTAATGTTGTACCTGATAAAGCTGCCCATAATATGTTTTCAACACAGTCATGGTCTAATGCATTTCTAAAACTATTTGTTCCATGAACAAATGGTCGTACATAAGTACCAAATGACCATTCTGCTGGTGGTAACGAGTCATTAAAGGTTTTTGAACCCCTATTCGGCGTAGCACCTGCTTCTGATATAGTAACATCAGTTGAATCACTTCCCTGTGAAAAGCTGTATCCATCTAACACACCCAATCTGAATGTATTACAGTCTACTTCGTTTCCTTTGAATAATCCTGTTCCTGTTCTTGCTCCATCAGTTGTTGCTGTTCCTGCGACTGAGTCAACAGTTACAACTAGTCCAGTTGCACTTGAATTATCAGTACCAGCATAGTTTTCTACTGCGCTTTCGGTTGCAGTTTCATCTACTACGAATCCACTACCTCTAAAGTTATTTGGTACATAAACGCTTGCTACTGGGCCAGTTGCACCGCCACCAGTAATAGACGCTATTATACACTTAAAGTTTACACCACTTCCACTAGTTGTACCTAGTGTTACAATGTCTCCTACAGCATAATTAGAACCTGCAGTAGTCACATGACAAGTTTTTACCCCGCCTGTTGAACCAACTCCATTTACAGAGCTTACAAATACTTTAGTATTTCTTGATAGATTTAAAGCCATTGCTTTCTCCTATTATTTTCTTTGAAAGTACAAATCTAGATATTTATCAGTTTGTAATTTCTTTTAGTACCTACAC
>Ga0209634_1001135_pt1 | contig 19875 bp, 21 predicted proteins | sample LinPmetageLP40_FD_184043 | JGI IMG/M metagenome (GOLD analysis project Ga0209634, IMG submission 184043) | Marine viral communities from the Pacific Ocean - LP-40 (SPAdes) (version 2) | ecosystem: Environmental > Aquatic > Marine > Oceanic | place: Pacific Ocean | collected 2010-08-26 | reverse complement strand
TAGACAATTTAGCAAGAGCTTTCCGCAAACTAGAATCAGCAAGATATTATATCGACAGAGAATAAGTGAAACATGTATTTCCATATATTGTATTATCAGCATCTTTAGGTTTAGCTGGGACAGCTGCATATTACAGTGTGTTTGGATTAAGTAAATTATTTTCTGCTCAAGCTACTGCGGTTATTGTTATGGCTTCAATATTAGAAGTTAGTAAACTAATAACCGCTTCTTATTTACACCGGCAATGGACGTGTATATCCGCACTTTTAAAGAGCTATCTTGTAACAGCTGTATTTATATTGATGTGTATAACTTCATTGGGTATATACGGATTTTTAGTTTCTGCATATCAAGAAACTGCATATAAATTAAAAAATCAGGAATCTGAATTATCAGTGTTACAATTAAAGAAAGAAAGATATCAGAACGCAACCAATGATGTACGATTAGAAAAAGAATCATTAAATAAAAATATTACCGAATTAACTTCTGGACTCTCTAACAATGTTATTCAATATACTAATGCTGATGGTGAAGTTATAACAACGACTAGTTCGGCAACAAGAAGAGTATTGGAAAAACAATTAAATCAAACAATATCGCGTAGAGACACATTATACAGTCGAGAAATTGCATATTCTGATTCAGTTAGCAACCTAGATCAACGTATGCTCAAAATACAAACAGAGAGTGAAGTTTCGGCCGAGGTAGGCCCCATTAAATATGTAGCACAACGAGTAAACCAACCAATTGATAGCGTAGTTAATTGGTTTATACTTCTTTTTATATTTGTATTTGACCCATTAGCTGTAATGTTATTAATAGCAGCAAATCGTTTATTTGAAACTAAAGACCCCCTGTCTGAGGTGATAACAGAAGTTATTGAGGAGGAGAGTCAAGCCGAGCGGGTTAAAGCCCCAACTCCTCTAACTTCAGCTCAACCAGAAAAACAACATAAACCAAAAATCATATCATGAAAAAAAGAAAAGTTACAAGAAACACCGGGTACAAAAAATTACAGTGTAAATATTGCGATCGAATATGTGAACGAGTAGATATGAATGCTACTGCAGTTACTTGTTGGAAATGCACAAATGACCTAGTTAACGGTAAGATATTGGAATTACGAAAATAATTTAATATTATAATAATATGTTAGAAGCAAATCAAATAAAAGAAAATTGGGAAAATTTTCGAGAAGAAATCAATTTACAGTTTCCTACAAGAGCCAAACAGATTAACAAAATGTATGATGACTTTGAAGAACGCATTGCAATGATGCCAGCTTCTTCGATTGCACATTATCACAATGCATTCGCAGGTGGTTACATAGACCATGTACTTCGTGTAATGAATTGCACTCATGAATTGTATAATTTATGGAAGAAATGTGGTGCCGATATGTCAGGTTATACGTTGGAAGAATTAATGTTTGCAGCAATGCATCATGACTTAGGTAAAATAGGATTTCCAGGAGAAGGAAACGAAGTTTATCAAGTAGAGACTTCAGATTGGCACAGAAAAAATATGGGTCGTATGTATAAACACAACGAAAATATTCCTTTCTCAATGGTACCGGATCTTTCTGTATGGTTGCTTCAAAAATATGAAATACCAATGTCTTGGAATGAATATCAGTCTATTAAGATACATGATGGAATGTATGATGATTCTAATAAACCTTATTTTGTTGCAAGAAGTGCTCAAGCTAAATTGAAAACTAATATGGCTGTTATTTTACATCATGGCGATCATATGGCGGCACAAATAGAATATGAACAATGGAAAAACCATAAAGCTGGAACACCCGTTAAAGTGGCAGAAAAGAGTAAGGCAACTAAAAGCACAGCTATAAAGAACTTAGCAGAAAATAATCCAGATATGGGTGCTTCTATTGCAGATATTTTCAAGGATATAAGATGATAACATTTATTATATTAAGCGTATTATTTTTAGGTACTACTGTATACTTTGCTTATCGAGCTTATGTGTTAGCAGGAGTATTAGCAGACCAAGAAGAATATTATGAAACCGTGTCACAAACAAACGAGTATATGTATATGAGAATCACACAATCTCATGAAGCAATGAAGCGCATTGATCGTTTAGGTGCATTTGAGAAAGATGATGAAGCCGGCACAACATTTGAACTATTACAACAAGTAGTTGAAGAACTTAAAGAGGAATTTGATGCCCAGGAAGAGGAAAAAAAGTAATAATTATTACACACGTATACAAGACGTAGCTATTTGTGCTTATAATAAGTCAGATAGCTTAGCTCAACGAGAAAAGATATATAGAAGATTTATATATCCACCGTTTATGAAGTTAACCGAAAACTTAATAAATAAAATGAAACCGACATATATTTTAAACAAGTGTTCATTTCAAGATCTTCAAACTGACTTGGTTACATATCTAACTGCTCGTTTAGATAAATTTAAACCCGATGCTGGAAAATCATATTCATATTATACTAGGACTTCTTTTAATTATCTTATTGCTGAAAATCAAAAAGCATATGTTAAATTAAAACAAAACAGAGAACCTATAGATTTAGATGAACAACGAAATATTCCAACGGAAATGCATAATAATGATATGCAAGAAATAGTTAAATACTTTATGGATGAATTTGTTGAACATTGTTATGATAATCTAAATTATATTTTTACAAATCCGACTGACATTCATGTTGCAGATTCTGTATTACATTTATTTGAAGAGCGAGCCAATATTGAAGATTACAATAAAAAAGCACTTTATATTTTAGTACGAGAAAGGACGGGGCTTCCAACTACTAATGTTACGCGCGTTGTTAAAACATTAAAACATCTTTATGAAGCCAAATTTCGGGAATATGCTAACGAAGACTTTATGAATTTGCCTTTTTAATATTTATTATTAAAGGACATGTATGGATAAGAATGAAGAAATATTCAAGGGAACTAGTTTTGCTGACCTTATGCATGATGTGTATCATAACTCAAAAAAGAAAGACCGACAAATAAATCAACTCATATCACAACTTCAACCGTTGATAAGAAATGCGTCGGATGCAACTATAATAGTTCCACTTATTAAAGAATACTTAGATGTTGCAGTTAAGAATGATGACCATCTGGTTAAATTAACTGCTATAGTTCAACGTTATATATCTACAAGTCAAACTATATCAGGTGCCGATTCATTGTTATCTGATTCAGAAAAACAACAACTTATTGAAATTGCTCAAACTACGTTAACTCATGAATTAGAAGATGAGATAGAAAAAATTGAAGAAGAAGACAAAGAAATTAAACAAAAAATAGCTGAAGTAAAGTCTAAGTTAAAGGATTCTGATGTATAGTGCAGAAGGATTATATGATATTACAACATATTTAGGCGAAGTAATTCTTAAATCAGATGCTACGGTCAGTCCAGGCGACACTTATAAACAAAATGATTCGATAATATATGATGATTCCAAAGACGCCGAAGGAAACCCCGAACCAAAAACTTCTGGTGCAAATATGTTTTTTGCAATCGACGTACAATATGATTTAGACGGCGAATTGCAGACGCAACATAATGTCAAACCATTCTATACTAATATAAAACAAATTCCAGTTCCGGGTGAATTAGTTTTAATTTTTCTATCAATTGATCATAAATCTACTGTAGACAATGACGATGCACAATGGTATTATATGCCGAGTCCAATGAGTATTTCTTCTAATATTAATAATAATATTCTTCCTACCGTAACAGATGAGTTTGAAGAAGATGAAAAATTTGAACAAGAAAAATATATAGTATCTACACTTCAACCATATCGTGGAGATTTGATGTTAGAAGGTCGGTTTGGTAACAGTATACGATTTAGTAGCACTATAGATTTTAAACAAGATTATTCTTTTCCGGGTAACTGGAGCGGGAATAAAAATGGAGATCCAATACTAGTTCTTTCAAATGGTCGTGAATATAAAGAAGACAAACAATTTGTTACTGAAGATATAGAAAAAGATAAATCATCATTATATTTAACAAGCACTCAAAAAATAAACAATCTTAAATTTACCACAACACCATTAGGATTTGATACATCGGGTAAATCTAATTTTATTGGCATTGCAGATCAAATTGTATTAAGAGCTAAACAAGGAAAAACGATTGTTGATTCGCAAGACAATATTTTATTGAATACTCCAAAACAAGTTAATATAGGAGGCGATACTAATTTAGCACCATTACCACAAGGTGATGAGTTACAAAGTATATTACTAGATATTGCTTTTGTACTAGCAACGCCGCATAGTGTTCAAGGGGCAATATCGAATACGATTGCACAAGATAAAATATCTGGTTTAATGTCAAAAATATTTAAAATGAATAGCACAAAATATAAAATAAAAAAGAACACATAAAATGGCGTTAACACCTCCTTTTGATTTAGCAGTTAAACCGTTATTAAATATAGCTGGCGATTTAAGCGGTAAAATAGGAAACTTGCAAAGTAAAATAACTGATCAGTTAAATCAATTACAAAATAAACTAGGTGATTTACCAGCTGGAATACGTTGTGATGATCCTAGGATCGTTCAAATAAAACAACAGTTACAACAAATGAATGATTCTATAACAAGTATACAAAATTTGTTTAAAACATTACAAGGAATAGCTGACACGTTATTAATCATTGCTACTATAACAGCTGTTGCAATAACATTGTCATTAATAGTACCACTTGGATTACCGGAAGCTGCAAGGAAAGCATTAGAGGTTGCTGCATTTGTAATTGCTACTATATTAGGAATATTAACATTTTTTCGAGTTATAATTGGAGTTGGTTCTAAACTGTTATCTAGTATATCTGGTGCATTAGGTCCAATTATAAATCAATTAGGAAGTATCTGTAACGATGAAACGTTTGTAGTTAGTACAGACACAGCTAATTCAATATTAGATGATATATCTAACCAAACTGCTGGTTATGAAAATATGTCCCAAGGAGAATTTTATGATGATTTGATACAATCAGAATTTTATCGAGACGTAAATGTTTCAGAAAGTGATTTACAAGACAGGACACAAAAAATAGAACAATTATTAGAGCAACAAAGAAGTTTATTAGAAAATTTAATTGAAGCACCTAGTACAGTTTATAAACAAAATGGTAATCCATCGGTAGATCTTGGAAAACCTGGAGACTATTATATAAATACACAAACTAAATTAATATATGGTCCTAAAATAAATGATACCAATTGGGGAGTCCCCGTAAATTAACATTATACATATTTATAATAAAAAAGAATACCTATGTCAAATAAAGCACTTGTAAAAGCACTTAAAACTGCCGTACGTGAAGTTATAAAAGAAGAATTAACTGACATTCTTCGTGAAGGATTACAATCCACAGTTACACAATTACAAACAGAGTCAGTTACAAAAAAACCAGTACTCAAATTGAAACCAAAGAAAAAATCATTGTTTAAAGAAAATAAATTTGCAGACATATTAAATGAAACTACAGGATTACAATCAGAAGGATCATATGCTGAATTAATGCAAGAAGAAGTGTCATTTACATCTGCAGACGCTCAAGGTTTTGGAATGATGCATAATAGTTCGGCTACTCAAGTAATAGAAGATCCAGACACTGGAAAAAATATGGAAGTCGATCCTGTTGTTGCTAAGGCAATGACAAGAGATTATTCCGAATTGATGAAAGCAATAGACAAAAAGAAAAATTTTAAACCGTAATAACTAATAATGGGATACCGAATACAAACAATTGATGATAATAATATTAAGCCTGATATTGGGTTAGGTGTAGATTTATCTTTTAATAATTCAGGTATATTTAAAACATTATATGTTACAGGAGACCAGGTTAAATCAAATTTAAAAAATTTATTATTGACACGGCCAGGTGAACGATACAATCAAGTAACATTTGGTTGTAATTTATTAAATATTTTATTTGAACCAAATACAGAATCAATCAAAGAAAATATTAATGAAGAAATAACGAGTGCTATTAATAATTGGTTACCATACGTTGATATAATTTTAATTGACATTAAAAATCAAGACGATGATCCTTCTTTAATACACACTTTGCGTATAAAATTAGAATATGAAGTTAACAATTTTAGTACAGATTCAATTATTATTTATGCAAATGATAATGGTTTAGTAGAAGTAGAATAACATGGATGTAAAAAAAGATATAACATATATTAATAAAGATTTTGGTCAGTTTAGGACTAATCTAATAGATTTTACTAAACAATATTTTCCTAATACGTATACCGATTTTAATGAGTCATCTCCCGGGATGTTATTCATGGAAATGGCATCATATGTAGGTGATGTATTGTCGTATTATGCAGATAATAATATAAAAGAATCATTATTAGAACAGGCATCTGAACGATCTAATATATTTGATATTGCTAAAGAATTAGGATATACTCCAAAGAATTCAATCCCAGCATATGTTGATTTAGATATATTTCAATTGATTCCATCTATAGGATCTGGAACATCAGTCAGTCCGGATTATAATTATGCATTGACAATTAAACCTGGATTTCAAATAAAACAAGAAAATGGACCTGCAGTTTTTAGGACTTTAGATTCAGTAGACTTTGCATATTCTTCTAGTAGTAACACAACTGAAGTTACTATATATGAAACAGATGATGCAACTAAACAACCTATTTATTATCTTTTAAAGAAAAAAGTTCGTGCTGTTTCCGGTGCGGTGAAGACTTCTAAATTTACATTTGGTAGTCCGATTGCATATGATAAAGTAGTATTGCCAGACAGAGACATTATTGATATTGTTTCTTGTGAAGAATCAGATGGAGACAATTGGTATATGGTACCATATTTATCACAAGATACTGTTTTTGAAGCTGTACCTAATTTAGCAGAAAATGATCCCGAACTATCTGTTTTTAGAGCAGCTGCTCCAAGTTTGCTAAAATTAAGAAAATCATCAAAACGATTTATTACTAGATTGCGTAGTGATAATCTACTAGAAGTGCAATTTGGATCTGGAATATCGGATAATAACGACGAAGAAGTAATACCAAATCCAGATAATGTTGGAAATGGATTATCTGGTTTTAGAAAGGCTATTGATGTTGATATAGATCCTTCTAACTTTTTATTTACTAGGACATATGGTCAAGCTCCAGCAAATACAACATTAACAATTAAATATACAGTAGGTAATGGTATTTCAGACAATGTATCGGCAAATGTATTAACGCAAGTAGATTTTATAGAATTTGAAGATGATGTTAATAGCACTAATAATGTATCAACGGTTAATTTTGTAAAATCGTCTGTATCGGTAAATAATCCTAGTCCTGCAGTTGGTGCAAAAAATCAAGACAGTTTACAAGATATAAAAAATAATGCATTAGGTAATTTTGCAACACAAAACAGATTAGTAACGCGTGAAGATTATATAATACGATCTTATTCAATGCCAGCAAAGTTTGGAAGTGTATCTAAAGCATATATAGTTCCAGATGATCAAATACTTCAACAAGATCAAGTAGAAAAACGTATTCCTAATCCGTTGGCTTTAAATATGTATGTTTTAGGATATAATGCAGATAAACAATTAGTTCACTTAAATCAAGCCGTTAAAGAAAATTTAAAAAATTATTTAAATCATTATCGAATATTAACTGATGCTGTAAATATAAAAGATGCATTTATTATCAATATTGGAATTAATTTTGAAATAACAACTATTCCAAATTATAATAGCAATGAAGTATTATTAAAATGTATCAATTCATTAAAAGAATATTTTGATATAGACAAATGGCAAGTTAATCAGCCTATTATAAAATCATCTATTACTAATATTATAGGAAATGTACAAGGGGTTCAAACTATTGTTTCAACAAAGATTACAAATTTATTTAAATCAGAAAATGGGTATTCTGGAAATGTATATGATTTGAATCCTGCAACAAGAAATGGAATAATATATCCATCATTAGATCCTAGTATATTTGAAGTAAAATTTCCTAATAGTGATATTCGTGGTAGAGTGGTAAGTTCTTAATATCTTTATATTTATACTAAAAGGATAATAAAATGGGCGTAATACGAGATAATCGAACTAATATTGTATCCGGTGGATTAATATCAGCAAGTTATGTAGCCGATGTATATGATGTTTTAACAGCTAATAAAGTTGAAGATATAGTTTTATCTGGATCATTGGGTGTTAGTGGAAGTTTACATGGAACTCTAACTGGTACTGCAGATTCTGCTTCATATGTATTATCCGCATCAATCGATGGAATTACTAATTACGTAAGAAACAGTCAAACCTCATCGATGGAAGTTGCTAACTCTGTAACTGCTTCGTATGTAACTGGTTCAATGGGATCTAGTATTTCAATTACATCAGCATCGATCGATCGATTAGATGTTCAGTCTGGAGTTGTATTTATAACGGGATCTTTACCAGTTGCCGATCCAGCAGTGCCTGGACAACTTTGGAGAAGTGGCAGTTATTTGATGATTAGTACCGGTTCAGGAAGTTAATTATGTTTAGAATATTTTATGCAGATAGTGATGCTACAATGTATGAGGCAAACAGTCTTAAGACTTTTAATACTGGACTCGATGAAATTTTAGAAGTTAGTAAAAAACTAGATACAGATGGTAGTACCTTAGTTAAAAGTCGGTTTGTAGTAAAATTTGATATGTCTGAAATAACAGACACACTAACAAAATATTCTGCAGATTTGAATTCATGTAAATTCATGTTACAATTGTTTACAACTCACGCAAAGAATCTACCAGCTGGATATACGTTAGATGCAAAGTTAATGGGACAACCATGGACTAATGGTACTGGATTTGAATTTGACTCAACTGCTACGATAGACGGCCTTTCTTGGGCAACGCCACACACATCTTGGTCATATACCCCTACAGGATCTGCTACTACGTTATCAGGATCATCATGGATATCAAGCAGTCAACAAATTAATAACGGCACTCCTAGTCTATATATATCAGGATCAGGTAGTGGCGGAAGTTGGTTATATCAATCAGGAAGTGGAATTTTTAATACTTCTTCGTTTGATTCGGCATATTTTTATCAACCGGGTTTAGATACAGATGAATCATTTGGGTTACAGCCAACCGACATTAACATGAATGTTACCGAAGCTGTAAAAACATGGATATCCGGAAGTGGTGGTATTAGTGTCGACAATAATGGATTCTTGATTAAGTTTTCAGATGCTGATGAAGTTGATGGAACTAAAATGGGTATCATTAAATTTTTTAGTCGAGACACGCATACTATATATGTGCCTAGAATAACTATGTACTGGGATAACAGCACTTTTACAACAGGATCGTTGTCAGCGGTTAACTTAGACTCATATTTAACTTATAGCAAGACAAAACCAACGTATAAAGATACAGATATAACTAAGATTAGAATATATGCAAGAGATAAATACCCACAAAAATCTCCAACCAATTTGTTTCCAACCGAAACAGTAAAATTTTTACCTACTACTACATATTATGCAATACGCGATGCGGCTACAGATGAGTACATTATTCCGTTTGATAATATTTATAATAAAGTAAGTTGCGATAGCACAAGTAATTTTATACATGTAGACATGAATAGTTTTATGCCAGAACGTTATTACCGCATAGAATTAAAAATTGAAGATGGATTTACCGAAGAATGTATCGACGACGAAATTTATTTTAAAGTAGTTAGATAATGGCAATAGACAAAATACAAAGTAATGCATTAGATCCAGTAAAATTACAACAAACATCTAAATATATTAAAGGTGGTTTAACTGTTGTTTCAAATAATACTGATATTGTTCCTCGTGATGAAAATGGAAATATTATAGTACAAGATGGATCATACATGGTTATTGAAACTAATTCATTTAACATAAATAACAATACAATGTTAAAAGTTTTAGATACCCAATTTAATTACTTTAAATTTCCTGCACAAGTTGTTGAAATTGATGACGATGATATAGACATTAATGTTGATGATTTACAAGTCGAACAAGACACAATTTATGCAAGATATGCACCAATTGAAAATTTACGTTTATCTGATCCAATTGGACCTAATGGATATCAACCGTCAAGACCAGTTGAATTAGAGTTTAATAAAGTAGTTCGCGGTATTGCACAAGAAACATCAAATCGATATACTATTACAGATGAAATAAAAAGTTCTGGAGTAGATTTAAGATTCCGAGTTAAAATAGAACATCGATTCGATCGCCCAGACCCCGGAGATGGAGTAGCATATTTCTTTGTATCAAGAGAAGGACCTGATCAGAGTTTACAAAAAGATTATCTTGGACCGTTTGCTAATACATCTGACCGGTATCCTGAAAGATATGGCAGTATAGGACAATATCAAGTACAAACATTAAATGTAGATCGAGTTATAACAAACGATCAATTTGATATTGGGGATACATTCTTTATTTCGGCTATTGGAGATCCTAATTCAGAATTTAGATTCCATACTATTAATTCTGTACAAACATATTGGACTATAACTGATGCATCGAAAAATGTTGATGTATGGAATCGAGAAACAACATCTACAACGTCGCAAACTGTATTTGAAGGCGCCGCTTTTGCAGAAGAATTAACTGAAACTGCTCAAAATACAATCAGAGATAGATAATGAGTTTAACACAATATAAAAATATCGATCAAATATTAGAAGCAAAAAATTCTTTGTCGGCCAATCGAATTGATAAAACTCAATTACAAACTATAAATACTAGTTTTAAAAATCCAATAACTTTTAATAACGACATTGTTAATAAATCTACAGTAGAATTTCATATTTATTCTAGAGAAACATGGATAACGGGACAACATAAAAATCAATCGTTAGAACAAACTCCAACGTTTTATAACTCAGTTACTAAAAAACAAATAAGTTTTGATTCACAACCATATGTTTTAGATATAAATCAACAAGTAGAAAATTTAAAATTAAATGGCGGAACATATCGTATTGTAGTTAACTTTTTTGAAAACTTAATTGGAGGTTATGAACAACAACATTTACGGATAGACGAAATATCACCAGACCGTACCGAACTTCGTTTACGTGCGATAGATTCGGAAGATATTAATTTTGTAGAACAAATAACAAATTATATTGAAACAGTAAATCAAACAAGTAATAGAGGAAATTTCCAAAGTTATTTGTTAAACTTTAGTAGAAATAACTGTGTGCAATTTGTTAATAGTGTTGTTATTGGAGAATATCTATATGTAAAATTATATGAGCCACTTCCTGTTGATATTGAACAAAATTTTAAATGTTGGGTTGTTAAAGAATTAAAACCATCATATATTGACAATATTAATATAGATCCAATAATACAACCTGATTCTGTTAATATATTAAGTGGACCAAATTGGCAAGCAAATTATTCATATAATACTTCTACCGAAACAGGATTACAAAATTGGACGGATTTATTAGGTTCATCAACATCAACGTCACAACAAATTGTAGATAGATTCTTTTCTGGTAGTTTATCTGGAATGAAATTAAATATAGATTATTCTGATTTTAATAATTTTATATTTTATAGTTCAGCTACCGAACGTTTGAATAATTTTAAATATAAATTAAGTTTAATTGAATATTATACATCACAAAGTTTAGTATTAACTGGAATATCTGGTAGTGATTCTACGACAAATGCACAAGATTTTACAAATTTAAAAACTTCATTAATTGGAGGATTTGACAACTTTGAACAGTATTTATATTATGAATCATCTTCAAAATTAACAACTAATTTAATTCCTTTAGAAAATGCAAATGTATCAAGTGTAACGGGTAGCTATATTCAACCAATACCAAAAACTAATTCCACTATTCCATATGCATTATATTCTATAACATCAAGTCAATTCGAAACTTGGTTTAATGGAGCAATTGAATCTTCGTCATTATATGACACGTTAAATGAAAATTCTTTAATACGAACAGTACCAGAACATATACAATTGAAATCTGATAGTGTAGATTTAACAACGTTTGTTAACATGTTAGGACATCATTATGATATACTATATACGTATATTAATCATATGACTAAAATTAATAAACGAGAAGAAAATCCTAAATTAGGTATGCCAGATGAATTATTATATTCAGTAGCAAAACAATTTGGATGGAATTTAACTAATGGAAAACAAGGACAAAAGCTTTGGGAATATACATTAGGAACATCAGAAACTGGTGTGCCGCTCACCGGATCTAATTCTATAGGAGATCCATCTGTTTCTGGAGAAAAATCTACATATACAATATGGCGTAGAATTATAAATAATTTACCATTATTATTAAAGTCTAAAGGAACTAAACGAAGCGTACAAGCATTATTATCTTGTTATGGAATACCACAATCATTAATGACCATTAATGAATATGGCGGACCAAGATTAGAACGTGCTCCTGTATATGAAAAACTTAATTTTGATTACGCATTAGATTTAATCAATAATACAGCTGGAACAGTTATTGTTAATTATTCTGAATCAATTAATACTGTAGAATTACGCTTTCGAACCGATGATGTTATAAAAACTCCATCTATGCCTAGTACTATGAATTTATTTACAATTGGAAGTAATACTGTTACATTGGATTATACAAGTGGAACGATTGGAACAATTCAAATTAATGGTACTGGAAGTAATAATATTGAATTATTCGATGGTGGCTATTTAACTACTATGTTACGTACTAATGGTGATAAATTAGAATCTATAACAAAAAAATCTAAATACGGTAAAATTATAGCAGCTGTGTCTGCTTCTGCAACTGCATCTTTTGATTTTGAAAGCACGTTAACATTAGGTGGTGTTACTGGAGGTAGTCGATTATTAGGACAACTTCAAGAATTACGTTTATGGAGTTGTAGTTTAGAAGAATCGGCATTTAATAATCATGTAAAAGCTCCAGCTGCGTATGATGGAAATATAGATGCATATGATGAATTATCATTTAGGATACCATTAACGCAAAAAATTAATCACGCAATAACAAGTAGTTTAACCGGTGTACAGCCAAGGTCTTCTGCCGTTTCTGCATCATTTGCCAATTGGACTAATAATACTCCATATGACTCAATTGAAGAAACATATTATTATGATGGTATATCATTAGCTGCAGGGACATTTGATGACAATAAGATACGTTTAGAAGATAATGAATTGGTTGGATCGTTAGATGTTAAAACTAGAGCAGAGCGTAGTCAATTTGATAAAGCTCCGTTAGATAGTGCAAAATTAGGTGTATATTTTTCTCCACAAACTATGATTGATGAGGATATTATAGCACAATTAGGATTTAAATCATTAGATGATTATATAGGAGATCCGGGAGATACTAATAGTAAATCATATCCTGATTTGATTTATGAAGCAAGCAAATATTGGAAAAAATACAGTCAAAGTAATGATATGAATGCATATATTAGAATATTTACACTATTCGATTTATCATTCTTTAAACAGTTAGATCAATTATTACCTGCCCGAGTAAATAAATTAACTGGATTATTAGTTCAACCTAATGTATTAGAAAGAAGTAAAGATGTTATTTTACCAGAAGTTCAAAGATTTAATGATACATATAATTCGTTAATACCAGAAGTACAACCTACAGCATCAGCTGATTATTTACAGTATATCGGAGAAGTTCCAGGTAAAGTTTTAACAATAAATGCTGAAGATGACGATCAGTGGCAAGCATATTTAACAGCTTCCCAACAACAAAAATATGGAGGAACAACATATTCATATATTAGTTTAATTAGATCTGGAAGTACGTATATTACTTCATCTACCCCATTTTGGAGAAGTGAAGCAATACTACCTTCGATTACATCTTCTAATTTATCTACATTTAAACAAGTAACAGAAATACTACCTACTACGTCTGCTAGTTTATCTGCTGCGGAGGTTCAAGATTATTTACCAACTGGTATAAATAATCAGAAATATAATGGTACAAAAATGACAAGTAGAGATTTTAATATAGCATCACGTCAAACTATAGATGGTGGAGCTGTTGTAGAATTCCGTAAAGCTAATGCAAATCAATTAATATATACTAATCAACTAGGAACACAAGGTAGTTTTATATTAACGTAAAATTCAGTTGAAATATATTTATATAAAATAAAGGTAAAACAATATGGGATATTTAAATAATAGTAGTGTAACTGTAGATGCAATACTTACGTTAAAAGGTCGTGAGTTATTAGCAAAAGGCGGCGATGCTTTTAAAATTACACAATTTGCAGTTGGTGACGACGAAATTGATTATACACTATGGAATCCAGATCATCCATTAGGAACAAGTTATTATGGTACAATTATAGAAAATATGCCAATTACAGAAGCTATTCCTGATGAAACACAAGCATTAAAGTATAAATTAGTAACGTTGCCTAAACAAACAACAAATATACCAATAGTATCAGTAGGAAATAATTCTATTATACTTCCTGGTCCAGGTACGAGTGCTATAATTTCACCTAATACAGCTAATTTGCAAGGCGGAAATGCTAACTTAGGATATACTGCAATATTGTCTGATTCATCAGTTGCTGATTTAGCTGTTACTAGAGCATTACAAACTTCAGTACTTCCTACCGTTCCTAGATTTATTGGAGATAATGAAGATGCACAAAGTGTTGCTGCAGCAGGATTTAGTTTTAGAATTGCAGCTAAAACATTATTAGTTGAATCTAAAACTGCTACTATAACTATTATAGGAAATGAAACTGGTGGGGCTACTACTATTAATTTAACAGTAAATAAAGCTTCAACCGCAACAATATCAAATTCTGCTTCGTAAAATAGGAAAATATGAAAACAATTAAACAATTAAAAAAACAACAACGTTTAAGCGTAGTACCGCGTAGACAAAATCGTGCAGTTGCTTCGAGTAGGACAAATTCTAGAGATGATGATCCGGTACAGCAACGTGATAGAGATGGAAATCCTGTTTCTTCTGCAGCTACTACTAATCGACTCAATGATCAAGTACAACAATTAGCTGAGCAGTTAGCTCAAGAGATTATTGCTGAGCAACAACAAACTCAAATTTTGGCTCGAAATGGTCGTACGTTTACTAAATTTGATACTGTAAATGACGTTATCGACAATCAAACAGAAACAGTTACCGCAGGACTATGGAGTAATAATGTAGCTAGCTTAACTACATATTTTTCTTCATCTACACAAACAGATTCACAACGTAAATATTATGTTGATGTATTTAATGGAAATCCTGCGACAACAGGAAATGAATGTCAATTTTCTATTGCATATGGACATGCATTAGGAAGTGGTTCTGACTCACAAGGTCAACTTAACGATTCACCTTCCAAAGCAATTTATTCACAATATAGACAACTTTTATTGAACCCAACTGATACAAGATTTACCACTGCTGGATCTGGGAGCACAGATCATATATATGTGGTTAATTTTAAACGTAACAGATTAAAAGAACGATTAGATGCTGGAAATTTTGAATTGCCTTTGGCATCGATGTCTGCTTCTTTAGATAGTAACGCAACAGGTAGTAATGTAGCAGTAACAGGAAGTGGACCTGTATTTACTTTGATTGATGATTCTTCTTTAAATGCTCAAGGTACATTAGGAGATTCTGGTAGAATATATAATATAGTATCTGGTTCTATTAATAGTGGTGTATTTAGTCCAACTGCTCCCGTTTATTATGGATTAGCATATCCAGATTATGGTACATTGATATTAGACGGAAAAATGTTAGATCAACAATTAAATTTCCAAACAAATAGCGGTTCTAGTTCAGAAGGTAATAATCATTTCCGATTGTTCCATTCTGTTTCAGGATCGGCCGGATTTACGAATCCCGAAACAGCTGATCCATATGGATTCTTAGCACGTAATTCTGAAAAAGTTACTAGTACTCATTATTTTGTAAGAATTAAAAATGCTGAATATAATTTTTCAAATAATCCTTCATTTACAACTGGTAGTGACGGTTTAATTCAGCAATCTACATTTATTGGAGATCCGAAGGTATATATTACAACCGTTGGGTTATATAGTAATCAGCAAGAATTATTAGCTGTAGCTAAATTATCTAAACCATTATTAAAGTCATTCCAGCGCGAAGCATTAATTAGAGTAAAATTAGATTTTTAATATTAATACGTATTTTAACCTCGTTATATTTATATTAAATGTAGCGAGGTTTTACTATTATGTCTGAAACAAGAATAGACAATGAAGATATATTTGAAGGATTATATCCAGAAGTATTTAAAAAAATAGATTCTGCAGATATTCAAATCAATCCTTTTCAAGCACATAAAACATTTACTGTTTTGAGTGGTAGTGCTACAAGTAGCATGTTACCTTTACAAGGCATTTATATTGATGAAACAAATTTACCTGCATTAGAAACAGAATTAATATTTAATGATGCTGCTAATATTGATGGTAGTTTGCAAAGTGTATCATATTTTTCAATTAATCATTTATTTTATAAAAACAAAAATCAACCTTATAATAATTTTGGACAAACTAATCTAAATTTTATAAAAAAGTTTTTATATGAAACTGCTAGTATATTTTCTTTTCCTCAAAATAAAGTTGGCGAAGGAATAAAATTATCATCATTTACTTTATCAGTTCCAAATACTGCTTCATTAACATCTGACAGATATGGAAATATTAATGATAGTGCATTTGATACTGCATCAATTATTAATCAGTTAAAATTTTATGAAGGATTCAATGAATATTTTGATACTAGTAGAATTGATTATGAAACTAAAGGAACAGGTATAACATATATACCTGGAGTAGTTGCGTCTAATGGACAACAATTACCAATGGGCTTGTCTGCTCAATTTAATAAATTTGGATATATTCAAACTAACTTGCAAGGAGAGTATAATCGAGACTCAGATTATGCGATATCAATGTTTATTAGTGGAGCTGCAGATTCAGCTGAATCTTCCTTCGATCGAATAATAATTACAAAAGCTAGTAGCAGTCTTACGTTACCTTCAGATTTAGAAAAAGAAAGTCAATATCCATTTAGATTAGAATTAAGTGGTAGCAATCAACTTAAATTTAGTATACAAGGATCTCCAACATACCGATCCATGATAACGTCTTCAGCAGAAGTTTCTAGTTCGTGGACTCATGTTGTTTGTCAAAAAACTGGTAGTGTAATGCAGATGTATATAGATGGAACTTTGCACAATTCAACTACTAGCACGTTATTAGAAAACACACAACATCCTTTAAGTGCTAGCGCTAGAATAGATAATCCATATGATTTATGTATAGGAGGACTTGTTGAAGGTCAATCTAGAATTAATTATAATGGACAACTTGATGAAGTTAGAATATATAATAAAGCATTGAATGCTACAGAAGTTGGATATTTATCCGATCGGACGGAGGGAGGGACTTTTTCACAAACTCCAGTTGTAGGTAATATTTTTGAAAAACAAGGAATAGGAGTCATTTCTACAATTGATTATAGATATCATAGTATGATAAATTATCCATTTACTGCTTCATATAAAAGCACGGTTACACTGTATGAATTAGGAGTAGTAGCTCGTTTAAGTCAAGGTGATTTTAATATGTCTACAAATGTTACATTGACAAAAGATGATAATCAATCATATCGAGGATTTGTCTCTGGTAGTGATTTTGCACCATATGTAACTAGTATTGGTTTGTATAATGACTCAGGACAATTATTGGCAATCGCAAAACTTGCACAACCTATACGTAAGCGCAATGATATAGATGTGAATTTCCTAGTAAGAATTGATTTAGATAAAAAGTTGGTTAAATGATACGATTAAAGAATATATTGTTAGAATTAAAAGATCAAGATGTATCTAGACTATTAGATAAAATTAATAACAATGAATATCGTTTTTTTGATCAAGGAGACAACGGACGTGTATATGAAATAGACGGAGAAGATAAATTATTTAAAATAACTACAGAGACAGATGAATATAAGGTGGCTACAGTTATTGTAGGCCGATTTGATGAATTTAGCACTTTTATTCCAGTATATTACGTTGACAATAATCAGCAGTTGTATATAATGGCAAAAGCATCAAAATTATCTGGATCTGATTTGAATAATATTAATCAGTTTATGAATTCATATAAACAATATGCTCGAGAACGAGGCGGAGAAGTTTCTATTTTTGATTTTTTAGATGCAGACGGAGCAAGAAATGCTGATCAAGAATTAGTTTCATTTTTACGGGCATTGCAGACTGATATTGGAAAAATGGGTATCATGGATTTAGATTTAGATTTAGATTTTAAAACAGACAATGTTATGCGTTGGCAAAGTAGATTAGTATTAATTGATTGGTAAATTTTTAAAAATGATATTTATATAAAAGATGATAAAATTGAAAGACATATTAAAAGAAGGTAAGGACACTCCAAAAAAACCTGTACAGGGGATTGATTGTTATAAATGGATAACTGGGTTCGTAAATGGAACGTATCAAGTAAAATCAACTGATCTTACGCCTGCAGAGCAAGGTGTATATACTTTAAAATTTTCTATATCTGATAAAAGTCAATTAAAAGATTTTTGCGATGGTAAATCTGATTTATCAATTAATTGTTCAATTGTTGAAAAAACTAAAAGTGATCCAAAAAGTGTTGATCCACTCAGTGTTGTTAATAATATACAATTAGTATTTAGACATTATGATGTTAAATCATATGATGACGCAGATGCACAAGAAATAGGCAAAGATAAATTATTATGGAAATTTGTTATTGCTTCAGCTAAATATAACGGTGATACTTTTACGATAGATGGAAATTTATCTGATAATATATTTGATACTACTGCAAACAATACTTCTAATCTTACTAAAACAATTTGTGAGCTTATACTTGATTATTTAATATGGTATGCAATTAAACAAAAAAAGATATTAAAATATACTAAGGGTAATGATGCTGAAAATAACGTGTATTATGACAAACATGCTAGAAATTATCGTGTAATAACAAATACATATGGTACGCAAGAAGAGTATCCAGTAATTGCTACTGTCGGCAAACAAGTTACTGATCAAGGAAAAGGAACAAGTTACGGAGTACCAGAAAAAACTCTAGATCAAAGATCCCGAGAAATGGGCGGCGGTAGTTATTATCATCCCGGTAAAATTTAATAATAAAAGTTATATATGAAACGAAATCATTGGCACACTGCTGGTAGTAAAAAACGTCAAGCAGCTTATAAATACGGTTATAAATCAGGATTAGAATTAACTGTAGCAGAACAAATTAAATCAAACGATTATGATGTAAATTATGAAACTGAAATTATTCATTATACTGTTCCAGAATCCAAACATAAATATACACCAGACTTTGTGTTCACAAAAAAGAATGGCGAATTAATGTATATTGAAACTAAAGGTCGTTGGACAGCTATAGATCGTAAAAAAATGAAACATGTATTGCAGTGTAATCCTACTATGGATATACGAATAGTGTTTCAAAATCCAAATCAAAAAATATCAAAAGCCAGCAAAACTACATATGAAGCGTATGCAAACAAGATGGGTATTGCTAATGTAGCAAAAAAAGAAATACCCGTTGAATGGATGGCGGAATGTTTGAAGCCAGGCGAAAAAGCACAAGATCCGAAACGTTTTTTTGTATAAGGTTTGATTTGTGAAAAAAAAATAATATATTCATTAAAATGATGTTAATTATTTAAAATGATTGATTCAGACT
>Ga0209634_1001134_pt1 | contig 19887 bp, 16 predicted proteins | sample LinPmetageLP40_FD_184043 | JGI IMG/M metagenome (GOLD analysis project Ga0209634, IMG submission 184043) | Marine viral communities from the Pacific Ocean - LP-40 (SPAdes) (version 2) | ecosystem: Environmental > Aquatic > Marine > Oceanic | place: Pacific Ocean | collected 2010-08-26 | reverse complement strand
GTAAATATATACATTTATATGTACAACATAATGATATAAATAACATTTTTACGTACGTCTTTTTGTTTAAATCTACACTTTACAATAATAACCTAACAAAAAAGCCATGAGCTCAGCACAAAAATATACGTCCAAGATTTTGGAAAATTGTCGAGTTTGTTCGACAGCACCGCATTCTTTTTTCAGCAATACCCGTAAAACTGCAAACAATAAATGTTAACCTCCCTCAGCGTCATCCACAGGAGACGCTGAGCATATTAGCAAAGACCAAAGATTATCAAAGTCCTCTACGAGTGACTCTGAGCAGAGTTGGAATAGAATCAATCGTTTTGGTAGAATACTTTTGCTAAATTTTTTACCATGAAAAACGTAACTCAAACTATCGAATTTCATGATTTACATTAGTTAATCATCATGTACATTCATATATTACCATGAAAAACGTAACTCAAACTATCGAATTTCATGGTTAATCGAATAAATTTTACGCATCAGCTCAAAGAGTATCTGGACATATTTCCTGCCGTAGGAATACTTGGTCCAAGGCAAGTGGGTAAAACCACTTTGGTTAAATTGTTAACAAATTCTAGGAAAGATTCAATATATCTAGACCTCGAAAGGGCTTCAGATCGGGCAAAATTAACGGACATAGAATTATTTCTAAAGCTCAATGAGCACCATTTAATTATTCTTGATGAAATCCAGTTTATGCCTGAAGTATTTGCTGCTCTTAGAAGCGTTATTGATGAAAACAGGAAAACAGGCAGGTTTATTTTGTTGGGATCTGCTTCTCCAGAATTAATACGTAAAAGTGCAGATTCATTGGCAGGACGAATTGGTTATTTGGAACTGTCACCATTCACAATAGATGAAATCAATGTAGGTGAAACACTTCAACATTGGAATAGAGGAGGATATCCTTTATCCTTTTTGGCAAAATCGGATAAGACTAGTATGATTTGGCGCCAAAGCTTTATTCAATCATACATAGAAAGGGATTTGGGTTTGCTGGGTCTAAATGCCGATCCTCGACTTATTGAGCGATTTTGGAAAATGCTAGCTCATTATCACGGAAATACTTGGAATGCAGATAATTTTGGAAGGGCACTAGGTGTGACGCGGCCAACAGTGAATAGGTATCTTGATTTCATGGAGGGAGCTTTTATGCTAAGAATTCTAAGACCTTATTTGGCCAATGTAAAAAAGCGTCTTACAAAGGCACCAAAAGTATATATTAGAGATAGTGGATTATTACATGCTTTGACTGATATAAGCACGTTCGATGATCTCCAGCATAATATACTCATTGGGGCATCATGGGAAGGGTATGTGATTGATCAAATTATCAATATTTTTGGTGATAAGTTTAACTACTACTATTATCGAACACATCAAGGTGCTGAATGCGATTTGGTTCTTGAAAAATCTGGTATAGTAAAAGCAATTGTAGAGATTAAAAACACATCAGTTCCTCAGATAAGTAAAGGATTTACCATTTCTATGTCCGACACCAAAGCTGAAAAAGGATACATCATCGCCAGAATATCAAAAGGGTTTCTCATGAAAGAAAAAATACAAGCGGTTAACCTTAGAGAGTTTATAACTGAGGAGTTTTAAGCCTGTATTAATTATGCAGTAGAAAATCAATGGACAAACGATGTCCATACTTGAGTGCCAACGCAGTACCTCTTACTAGTTTTAAGTTAAGTGTACTGTGTCGGGTCAGTCATTCCGAACTCCAGTCTGCCCGGTTGCTTGCGCTAAAGCTTCAGCGACAGCGTGCAGGCACGGTGTTTCGGAATCTACTGATTGTCAATGAGGTGCTGAAATGAATTCAGCATGACGTTCGGAAGTTTGAAGCTTGACTTAGCACTAGATCAAAATTCTCAAGTTTCGGTAAACTTTGAAGCCTGTTTAGTATGGAAGCGTGTTGGGTTCGATTGTTTTAATAAATAGCACCTAAAGGCACTTAGTGGTTCGTCTATTATAGCACTTATCAGATGGAGCCGATGATCAGCTATGAATTTAGTGCCTAACAAGGTTTGCTTTATTTTGCCGTCTCCGTAGTATCTTCTGCATTGTCTGATATCTTCTACATCGCCTCTGTTAAATACTCTTTCAATAACAAAAGCGGCTTTCTCGTCATATGCAAGATGTTCAAAATCTACATCCCAGAAGATTCGTTTGTTGAAAATTGGACTTTTTATATGCTCAGGCATTATATAAAGGCAAATATTTTTGATCCAACTATTATATAAAAATGAAATAGTGAACTAACCCTTCACCATCACCTTCATTTCTTTATGAGCTCCGTGATTGCACTTAGCGTGCTTTTTATTTTCCTAAAGTGTACTATCAAATAATCCAATCCAAATAATTACCCCTAGTGATCACTTCAAAGCTAGCCGATGGATAACCTCTGGACCAGGCTGCGGGGGCTTTGACTTTTTTCTTTTCGTTCCATTTGAACTCATACCCTATCAATTGCCCATTTCCTTCTTCCACCCAATCGAGCTCCTGCTGATCGTAAGTACGCCAAAAGTATGTGTTTACACGATTTTTACTGTACGAGTTATGCTTAACTCGTTCAGAAGCAAGGTAGTTCTCCCACAGTGCTCCAGTATCGGTGCGAAATTGTAAAGGATTGAAATTGCGGATAATAGCATTGCGAATGCCGTTATCATGGAAATACCACTTGCTCGTTTTGGTGATTTCCTTCCTTAAATTGTTGCTATAGCCTCTTACATTATAGAGTACAAATACTTTGGTAAGCAAATCGAGGTATTGCTCTACGGTGTTGCGCGATATCCCTTTGAGGTTTTTAGCCAACTCATCGATGTTTACTTCGCTACCAACTTGCAATGCTACCAGACGTAATAAGTCAATTAACTTATTCGATTTTTTAATGCCCTCAAACTCTAAGATGTCTTTTAATAAATAGTCATTGACAATGCCATACAAGTAGTCTTCCTTGTCTTTCCAATCAGAAATGTGTTCCAATTCAGGATAACTACCAAACACCATTCTTTCCTCAAGCTTTTCAGTCGTCTGTAAATAGTTTTCGTAAACCGAAAACTCCATTTGGCTCATTGGATGAAGCCATAGTGTTTCCTTCCTCCCTACCAACGGTTCTCCGAGTTTATTGCTCAAATCAAACACAGAAGAACCTGTAACTACAATTTTGATTCCCTCTATTTCATCCACCATCAATTTTAGCTTCGCTCCTATATCAGGTATTTTCTGTGCTTCGTCAATGATCAACAACGTTTGTTTTCCCATCAAGCGTTTGTAATTGACTACAGTACGCTCGTTGAGTAAGTCTGTTGTAGCCTGATCATCTCCATTCAAAAGTAAATATTCTGATGAATTAATTCCTTTAAGGTAATTCTTAAGCAGTTCTGTTTTCCCAACTCTTCTTGCTCCAAAAAGAATTAATACTTTATTAGACTTGATGCTGTCACCAAAATCATCTGCTAATGCTCTCTTTAATTGCTTGTTCTTCATCTCTTCACTGTCAATAGTGCCAACCAAGGTACTACTTTCTCCTTTTTTATTCAAGCAATTAACGTTAATTCATTCAATACATTCAAGCAATTAACGTTAATTCGTTCAATACATTCAAGCAATTAACGTTAATTCATTCAGTGAATTCATTTAAAAATAAAAAAACGTTTAGGTATTATTTTCACTTCACCACTTCCCTCATTCCTTTATGAGCTCCGTGATTGCGCTTGGCGTGTTTTTTAATTTTTTTGAAGTTGGCCTTGGCTGAGGATTTGTCTCCGGCTGACCATTGTATTTTTCCTAAGTATAGCAATGAATAAAGGTAGTATCCAGATTCGAAAGCTTCTATTTCTTCCGCATATTTTACCGCCTTTTGGTAGTAAATAGAAGCTTGATCAGCATCTTTGCGGGACTCATATATCTGACCTAGGAAAAAGCCAGCATATCGACCGCTATTGGCTTCATAGCCAATAGCGGCACTGTCTATTTTGGTAAAAAGAGCCTTTGATACTTTTTCACATGCACTGAACTTCCCAGAGGAATATAATAGCCGTGCATAATATCGGTGAAAATAGGCATTGTCAGGAAATGTTTGATGCAGGTATTCCCCTATTTGCAATGCCCCCTGACGATCATTTTCGTAGTTATTAAGGATGCGCATCAGGAATACTTGCGCCTCTGTACGGGTATAGAACGCAAACCTAGAGACTTCTTGAAGTTGCTTTAGCCCAAGTTCTTTATCTCCTTTTGGAAAGAACATGAGGATCGGTTTTAATAATGGATAGTTTTCTGGCACCCATACAGAGAAGTAATTGTAGAGGGCATCACCAAAAAGAAGTTCTGGACTTAGGTCGTGCTGACCCTTACTGATCTCTAGATAGTTGAGTGCCTTTTTGCCAGCAGTAGCCGATTTCCGCCATTGTTTGCGTTCTTCTGAAGAGTATAGTCTTCCTTTAAAACCATAAGCTGCTCCCAGAAAGAATGCAGCTTCGATTTTCCGATCTTCCTGCTCGAAGAGCTTTTTACCTACTATGATGGTTGTATCCATGTAGGCTAGAAACTTCTCATCATATTGCTTGTTGCCTGAGTTGGGCATGATCTTCCACCATTCACTAAGACCTAGAAGAAAATAAGGCAACGGATGCCATGCATATTTTTGCTTTAGCCATCGAAATTGCTGCTCGGCCTTTACAAATTTAAAATTGTACATGTCGTTTACCGCCTCAGTGGCTTCTATCTGCACTTGCATGTCAGAGAGCAACATTTGCTGTTTTACTTGTGAAGATGCAAATTGACTCACTAACAAGAGCATAATTAATGTCATTGCCTTCACAAAGCTAATTTTCGATATGTTCAACGGGTGCTGATTCACTTCAATGGTATCAATAAACAAATCTAAATTATATATTTTTGAATCGACATAAATACAGATAATTTCATCTCATGCGTGAGTTATATAAATCTCTTCTCCAATACGATAAAAAGCTGCTCTTCATCTTGCTCTGCCTGCTGACGTTTTTATTGCTGCTGACAAAGAAGACTTTTATCGAAAGCGAGATAGCCGCATTTGAAGTATTGGAACAAAAGGGTGAAATGGGATTCTTCCACTTGATGAATGGATTACAATATCTTGGCATCCCATTGATGTATTTATACAAGTTCACAGTGATTGCTTTTGTGATCTGGATCGGATGCTTCATGTTTGGATACAAACTTACATACCAGCAATTATGGGGAGTGGCTTTGATCAGTGAATTTGTATTTTTGATTCCTGAAGTTCTTAAAATTGGTTGGTTCTTTTTTGTAGTTGGAGATCCAGATTACTTTGACTTTAGAGCGTTCTATCCTCTTTCGATGCTTCAATTATTTGACTACACATCATTGCATGATAAATGGTTATACCCGCTCAAAGCATTGAACATATTTGAAGGGCTCTATTGGATAGCACTAGTAGCGGGAGTCCACTATTCTGCTAAGAAGCGAAAGAACATAGCCTATTATATTGTGTTCAGTTCGTATGTAATGATGTTTGGGTTGTGGTTGTTGTATTGGGTGAGTATCTATAAGTAATAACCTGATATTTTTTTACTGTCGTCCGAGTAAATTTTAAAAGGAGCAAAAATGTTTGATTATACTCAAATTTCAAGCTTTTTACTTCACAATGAAAAACACCCCTCTGTGTATCCGCTTGAGGGGATTATAGGGGTGTTCTTCTCACAGAAATAAATACAGCATGTTTTTTACTCGGACGACAGTAATATTTTTTAAAAAAAGTTGACTTTGCAAGTCATTCAGCACGATAGCGAAAATCTTATATATTGATATGATGAGATTCTTCAGACTTCGTCTTCTGAATGACGCACTCTTTCTGGTTGTTTTTAACAAAGTCATCCTGATCCTCCATGATGATTATTTGGTAATCGACCCAGGTTAATACTAAATCTTATCAATAATTTTTTCCAGCCCAATGCCTCTTGATGCCTTTAGCAGAAAGAGCGTATCTGAGTAATTTTGCTGTTTTACTTCTTTAGCCAATTCCATTTTGTCTTTAAAAAATTTACCTGCTGGATAGGTTATCAAACTCTCTTTTATCAATTCTCCACAAAAGTATACTTGGGTAAATATTTTGTTTTTTAATAACTCACCAATCTTACGATGCTCAGCGTCACTGTCCTCACCCAGTTCATACATATCTCCGAGTATCAGCACCTTTTGCGCTGAGTCCATTTGGGCGATATTGGTTATTGCAACAGCCATGGAACTTGGGTTGGCATTGTAGGCATCTAGGATATAAGTGTTACTTCCTTTTTTGACTACTTGCGATCTGTTGTTGTCAGGATAGTAATTTGATATTGCCAAATTGGCATCAGCCTCTGACACTTCAAAGGTATGTCCAATGGCGAGGGCAGTCGCTATATTTTCGAAATTGTATTGGCCAATGAGTTGCGTATCGACCTCCTCACTATTCATTGATCTATAGCTGACAAATGGAGATATGGAAATTAGCTCACAGGTATAGTCATCGCCATTGTTAGGATAAAAAGAAGGAGCAGTAAATCGTTTACTCATATTCTTCAATACAGCGTGATTGGAATTAATCCATGCATGTCCTTTGTTTTGGATCAAGTAGTGATAAAGCTCACTTTTTCCACGAATGATATTCTCCACTCCACCAAATTCTCCAATATGAGCACGTCCAATATTGGTAATGATTCCATGGGTCGGTTCAGCAATCTCACATAGTTCTGCAATATCACCAAGGTGGTTGGCTCCCATCTCAATAATCGCGATTTCAACAGTTCGATCAATAGAGAGCAAAGTCAATGGCACTCCAATGTGATTATTGAGATTCCCCTTGGTAGCGAGCACTTTGTATTTTTTTGAAAGAACAGCAAGGGTCAGTTCTTTAGTGGTTGTTTTTCCATTGCTACCAGTGATAGCAACGAACGGGATATCAAGTTGCTTTCGGTGATGATTTGCTAGTATTTGCAGTGTCTTTAATGAATCTTCAACCAACACACAACGGTCACCAGTAGAGTATTCAGCTTCATCTATGATTGCATACTTTGCTCCTTTTTTCAATGCTTCTTGAGCAAATGAATTGGCATTGAAGTTGGGACCTTTTAGTGCGAAAAAGAGACAACCTTCTTTTATCTGACGAGTATCAGTGCAAACGCCTGTACTGTTGAGATACTTTTCGTATAAACTTATTATAGCTTTGTGTCGTTGATTCATGAATAATAATTTGAAAGGAACTCTCAAAAACGCCATTAAGTTAAGCATACATTTTTACTACATTGCGCATTGAAATAGTATTTTTGGAACGTCAGCTCCGAATGAGGTATACCATTATCCTGGTTCTAATTTTTTATTCCGTTTGCGCAAAAGGCCCCCTTTTATTTCAGCATGACCAGTAGGCATGATGGAAAAATTGTAGATCAGACCAAGTTTATTGTGGCTGACTGATGATCACCTCACAGCAATGCTATTCAATGCTCTCAAAAATGAGCTAGTGATTTGCTCTTTTGTTTTGTGCTGATTGTCTTTGACAATCCAATCACCATCAACAATTGTTCCTTTGCAGTGAGTACTATCACTACTGTAAAGAATTGTAGGTAGAACGTTTTCCAAAGTGGAAGCAGCAATCAGCGGAGAGCTCGCATCATAAACGACAGCATCTAACGGTTCACCTACTTTAAAATAGCTTGATTCTTTGTTGCCCATCGCTGCTCTGCCTGAAATCAATGATTGTTTGATTGCATAGACAGCACTGTCACCTTCAGTTTGATTGGTAAACGTGTTGCGGTGATGAGTAGTCAGTCGCTGTCCATAATCCAACAATCGAAGCTCCTCAAGTGGGTTCAACCCCACGTGACTATCTGTTCCGATTGACCATTTGCCGCCTAATTTCTGAAATTCAACCAGTGGAAAAATGCCATCGCCTAAGTTGCCCTCGGTAGTAGGGCAAAGCACCACATGCGCACTGCTTCTTGCGATACCTTGGCCCTCAGAATTGTCCAGATGTGTAGCGTGAACCAAGTGATAGTTGTGGTTAATATCGGCATTGTCTAATAACCATTGAACAGGCCTTTTTCCTAAATAACTTACCGCATCTCCGATCTCTTTGAGTTGCTCGGAAATATGAATATGGATCGGAAGATCACGGTCAACACTTCCCAATGCACTGATGATATCCTGTGGTGCCACTGCGCGAAGAGAATGAATCCCGAATCCATAATTGGCATGGCTATGAGGCGCAACGACCTTTTTGGTTGCTTCGAGAAGCTTATGATAATCGTCTATTGTCGATGAGATAAATCTTCGCTGATGACTTTGTGGAGCGATGCCAAACCCTCCTTTTTGATAGAACATAGGAACCAAAGTGATTTTGATCCCCGCAGTCTGTGCAGCGGACACCAATCGCTCACCCATTTCAGCAAGATTAGCATATGGCACTCCATCTTTTCCGTGATGTAAATAGTGAAACTCCGCGACTTGCGTATAGCCATGTTTTACCATTTCACAATAAAGCATGGTAGCGATGGCTTCCAGTTGATCAGGACTGATGGTCAATGCGACTTTGTACATGGCTTCTCTCCAGCTCCAAAAGTCATCTGCAACAGCTCCTGTTTGATGTGTTTCGGCAATACCTGCCATGGCGTATTGAAAAGCATGAGAATGTGCATTTTGAAAACCCGGCAGCGCATATCCATCTACCTGCTCATATCGAACATTCCCTTTTGGTTGATTTGAAATATATGTGATCAATCCGCTGGTATCGGTGCTGACAAAGGCTGGGGAGAGCCAGCCTTCATTTTGTAACAGTGCTTTGAAGTGATAATGGTTCATACTAATTTTCTAAAAGGCAGAAGATAAATCGGTGAGTGTCTTTCTGAGCACACTTCTCATTTTATTTGCACGGGCTTCATCAAATGTCATTTCAGTGTCGTCCATGTACAGGATCTTATTCATTTCTAGTTGGAGAGCATGTTGATTTTCATTTGGTCTGCCAAATGTACGGGTGATCTGTCCACCTTTGAATGGGGTGTTGTGTTTCAATTCGAACGCACCGCTTGACAGACTCGCTAATGCTGACTGAATCAAGGTGTTACTGGCCGATGTCTCATCGACACTTCCAAGAATCATATCTGGAAATCTTTCTTCACGAATAGTTGGCACATATTGCCTGATAGAATGAGCGTCCCATAAAAGTACGTGCCCAAATGCATCTTTTATTTCATCAAGCTGCTCTTGAATCTTCCTATAATAAGGATCATAATACAGTTCGACTCTTCTATCTACTTCGGCCTGATCGGGCGTGTTTTGCCGATAAATCTCATTGCCATGGAAATCTGTTGTGGTGCAGAGCCCAGTTATTATTCGGCCATCGTTGTATAGTGGTGTGCTTTTGTGATTCCTGTTAAGATCAACCACCCAGCGGCTATACTTGGCAGTGATCATTGTGATCCCCAGCTCTGAAGCAAAGCTGTAGAGCTGATCAACAAACCAATCGGTGTCATCGGGTGCAGCCATCATGTCTGGAAAAAAGTCTTTTTTAAGTTCCTCGGGGAATTCTGTTCCGCAATGTGGTACACTTAGCAGAATTGGGGCTTTTGGGGTTAGAGGTTGGATAATATTGTAGGGCTTCATATTGTATGAATGATGTGGATGAGTTTTGAAATGGTCAACCATTTATCAATTGCGATGATTTCTAATTTTTTTGATAATTATGTCTGGATTTTGTCTTGTGTCGTAGATACCTATGATCACAATTTCCTTGGGTTCATTAAGATAGAATATAGAAAAGTGACCACATGCGGTGGTTCGAATATCTCATAGGTTCGTAGTCTTGCCTATGTTCGGATGATTTTTAAGATGGTCAATGCGCTCGTTAAGTTCTGTGGATAACCTTTGACTATATTTTTTACTCTTTGTTCGTTCTATCCAGAAGGTTAAAATTTCTTTTCTTGAAAATCTTGCAGACCTAGTCCAGATTACTCTTTTAGCCATTTGTCTTCAGACTTTCTTATTTCTTCATCACTAATAACATCACCGTTTTTATAATCTTTAAGACCCAATAATAGCAATGCCTTTTCTTCGCTCGATATCATTTTATTTTCAGGAGTATTGAGGTTGTCCAGGAGCTGATTCAGCGCATTGATCACCTTTTGATCTTCAAGTAGGATGATTTTGTCAATGATATTATTCTTAACTTGATTCATCTTGATTTTTTAACAATATACGTAAAAACGGATAATCTTGACGATTTTTCGGACGGTTAAAAAGTGTGCAAAGTTAGAACTTCAACGCCTGTTTCAATTTGCTATAGCCAGATCGACTGACATTGATTTTTGATCCTTGTTTCAAATGAAGCAAATATGATTCTTTTTCATACATTTCTATTTTATCAATTGCTGCAATGGCAGCTATGAATGATCTATGAGTTCTTACAAACTGATTTCCTGGTAGATTTGCCTCTAAGAACTTCATCGTCATTTGCTTGAGGTACTTCCCTTCGGCCGTATGTATCTCCACATAGTCATCTTGTGCCTCTATATAACTAATATCACTCACCAGAATGATATTTATTTTGTTACCTAGCTTCACCACAATACGTTCTAAGGTGCCTTCTCGTTGAGGGTATTGCGCAGTAGGAGTCGAACTATCCAGAGAAGATTGAAGGTCAAATTTGCTTTGCGCCTTTTTGATAGCTTCAGAAAAACGTTGTTTGTCATAGGGCTTCAATAAGTAGTCGGTAGCACTCATTTCAAATGCTTTGATGGCATGCTTATCAAATGCAGTGCTGAAAATAATAATCGGATGATGATCCAATAATTCTATCATCTCAAATCCAGTAATTTTTGGCATCTGGATGTCAAGGAAGATTAAATCAGGTTTCAATTCATTAATCATCTTGATTCCTTCAAAACCATTGGCACATTCTCCCATTATATTCATTTCGGGAAAATCTCTCAAATAAGTTCTGATGATATCCCGTGCCAGAAGTTCGTCATCAATTATTATTGCGTTCATGAGTGCTGTGGTATGTGTAGGGTGATTGAGAAAGTGTCGGATGTTTTGGTTGTGGTCATCATGTGATCCAATTCATAAAGCAGTTTTAGTCGCTGTTCCGTGTTTTTTAGACCTATGCCTTTGCCTTTTGGTGGTTGCGTCTTGGGATCATATGGATTGGAAATAGAGATGATCAATTGTTGATCTTCCAGGCGCACTTTAGTCACAATTTCTACACTATCCAATGTTTCATATAGGCCGTATTTTATTGCATTTTCGAAAAGTGGTTGAAGGATCATATTCGGAATTTGCGCAGCATTACAACCTTCATCAATCTCTTCAACTATACTCAAGCGATCTCCAAACCGAATCTTTTCAATGTCTAAGTACAATTGAATGACCTTGAGTTCTTCTGATAGTGTATGGGTTTTTGATTCGTTATTTTGCAAAGAATTTCGCAAAAAGTCAGAAAGTTTAATAACCATTTGTTGTGCCTTTCCTGGATTGGAAATGGTCAACGAACTTATAGAATTCAGGCTATTGAAGATGAAATGGGGATTGAGCTGTGATTTGAGTGCATCCAGTGCTGTTTGCTGGATGATCTGTTGAAGATTTGATTCATTGAGCACTTTCTCCTGCAAGTCTTCACTATATTTCAATAAATAGTATAGTAATATAATAATGGCAAAATAGAAACTGGATGCTGTAGCTCTCCAGATCAGTGTATCACTCACGAACAGCACAAATAGTTCTTGGTCGGCAAAAACAAATAACATCAAGTGTTTGAAACCCATCAATACCAGTAATGTTCCAGCCAGTACCAGTGCTGCATAGCTGATAAATGTATTGATCTTGTGATTACCTAACGAGATGTAGCGGAAAGCGTAGCCATAGAAGAAGCCTAAAGCTGCTATGGCCCCATTGAAAATGAGGCTGTCTGTACTCGATGCTAATAATGAAAACTGATAGTATAAATGTAAAAAAACCGTATGAGCAATGATGATCATTGCCCATACGGTAGTGTATTGTATTACTTTTTGATGTGCTATTAGTGGATGTCTCACAGCGGGTTAAGATACTACTATTCTCGCTTTGACAAAATACTTAGAGACACTACTTACAGGTTCTTTACTTCTCCTCCACCAAAGAGAACGATTCCTTTTATTGTCAATACCTTTTCGACATTGTGTACTACATTGATTGCAGTTTGTCGCTTGTCAGAGAATCCTCCAAAAATTGCTGTTACCTCAGTCTTAATAGTCCAGTCTGGTGGTACCACAACTTCCGTTCCTCCGAACATTGCGAAGACGTCTAATACAGGCTGACCATCTGAAATATCCGCTTGACTTAAGTTGACTTTTGACCCACCAAATACAGCAGTTATTTTTCCTCCTTTGAAATTTTGGCTAGTGATTTTTTTTTCACCGCCTCCAAAGATTGCCATGTCATCAATATAATCTACTTCGTCAGTGCCAGTTGGTTTGTTGTTACTGCTTTTACGCATGACCAATGCGATCCCAAGGAAGATTAAGATGCCTGGGAAGAATACATCCCAAAAGTCAAAGTGCCACCACCAAAGAATGTCTTCGAGCATGAATATTGCACCTATGGACAATAGTATGATTCCTGGACCCTTTTTGTCTCTACCAAATATGAAGTAGATACCTAACAGAATAAGAAAAGACTTCCATGAAAAGATGTAATGTGGTAAATGGAAATAGAATAGATCCAAATTCTCAACTAATAACATTCCTCCGAGTAAAAAGAAGATAATGCCTAACCATAATCGTTTGCTGTCATTGTTTTCTGCCATGATTTTTATTGTTTGTTCTGTACAAATGTACGGGCTCAGCTGCTGATAAAATGATGAAAATCGGTAAGTGACAGCTGGATGTCGGTAAACGCTCGATTCTTTCTTGTCATTGCCCTACGCTGGTTTTTTAAAACTCCGGTCTCTGAGTGACGATATTTATAAAGTCATTCAGAATCGTAGCAAAGCGAAGATGAAGAATCTCGTTTATTCGAAATGAGTAAGATTCTTACGCTGCGTTGTGAAATGACAATTCACAGTAAAAATATCGCTTACCTTTTGCTCAAAACTTACATTCATACTACTGGTCTTTTGAAGAGATTTCCTATATTTATTTATCAGGCTGACATGTGTTTAAACACCTATTCTAATTAAGACTAGATAAATAGACTACTTCCAACAACTATCAAAAGACAACATATCATGTTGAAAACTTACTTCAATACCCGCGGCTTTTACTCATCACTAATTATTATCGCCCTATTCCTGTTTTCTGGGATTTCCTATGCCCAGAATAATTCAGTTGCTATAGGCAGCACTGATGTCCGCAACGATGCTGTCCTTTGGCTGGTAGCCAATGGACAACAGGGGCTTATTCTACCCATAACTACACGAAGTGGATTTACGCCATCGGAAGAGGGTATGCTGATCTACGACTCTTCGGATAAGAAAATCTACTACTGGGATGCAAGTGCATGGATAGAAATTGGTGCGGGAAGTGGTGGAGGAGCTGATCAAACACTCACCTATAATGCCAGTACGGGCATATTAACGATAAGCGGAAGTAATAGTACAGCTGATTTAACTCTTAGTGGTGATATTACTGGAACTTTGGGAAGTACTCAAATAGCTGCTGGCTCTGTAGGTCTTCTACACTTAGGCAATATGAATTTAGATGGTGGTGATGTTGGAAACATACTGCAATGGGATGGAAATGTCTGGACTACCGTAGCCAATACTGGGGGAGGAGGCACTGATGATCAAACGATAGATCAGTTAAGTCTCAATGGAACAAACTTAGAGCTGTCACTGGAAGATGATGGGCAGGTAGTTCAAACTGTGGATCTCTCTTCACTACAAGATGGCGTAAATGATGCAGATAGCGACCCAGCCAATGAAGCAATTACAGATTTCAGCCTGGCAGGAACTACTCTTTCTATCAGTGAAAACAGTACGGTGGTTGGAACAGTTGACTTGGCTCCCGTCATACCTCCAGGAGGAACAGACGATCAGACGATCGACCAATTATCCCTCAATGGGACTAATTTGGAATTATCACTAGAAAGTGATGGACAACCAGTCCAAACTGTAGATTTATCATCCTTGGGTGGAACGGATTCACAAAACTTAATAGCGACTGATGGTGGTACTTCTGCTACTATAGATATTTCCGGTGGCACAGACGTCACTTTGATAGAGGGAACTAATGTCACATTGGATGTAGCAGGAAATAATATTACAATCAATTCTACTGGTGGAGCTGCATTACCAGTAACGAGCAATGCTCAAATTCTTGTGAATAATGGCACTTCGCTAGTAGCTACTACGGTGGGTGGCGATGCAACTATTGATAATCTAGGGGCAATTACCCTAGCCAATTCTGCTGGAACCAGAACCAACTTGGGACTAGGCGCACTAGCCACACTAGATGCAGTTACATCTGCAGAAATAACAGACGGTACTATAGTAGGAGCAGATATCGCAAGTAGTACAGTGGCTCCTGGGAATATTGCTCCAAATGGAACTACGCGTTCCTTTTTAGCTACCACAACTGTAGGAAATGTAAGTTGGATTGCACCTACAGGAAATAATCAAGTATTAGGAAGTGACGGAACTGGCGACTTGTTCTTTCGACCAGTTGTTGATGCAGGAACTGGAATAGCCAGTCCTGGATCTGATTCTAATTTGGTGACAGAAGCCGCGGTAAGTGCTGCAATAGCGGGAGCAACTTCACTACAGGGTTCATATGATGGTGGCAATACTATTCAACTTGCTGCTGCAAACAATTTGGACATTACTAAGAATGATGCTACACCATTAATGACTTTGGAAGAAACTTCCGGTTTTGTAGGTATTGGAACGAATAGCCCAAGTAGCACATTGGATGTCAATGGAACGATCAGTGTTAGTAATGCTTACGACATTAATGGCTTTGAAATGATTAGAACTCCAGGAAATGAAACAAACATTTCGATCGGGGAAAGTGCTGGCTCATCTGTCATAGCAAGTCAATTTGGGAATGTTTTTGTTGGCGGATCAGCAGGTGCTGCTACGACTAATGGAGGAAATAACATTTTTGTAGGTATGAATTCTGGTGTAAGTAACATATCTGGGGGAAGCAATACTTTTATTGGTGGTTTTACTGGAGTGAATAATCAAACCGGAGGTAGTAATGTGTTTCTCGGTTTTAATGCTGGATTTGCCTACATAGGTTCTTCAGCAAATATTTTGATTGGAAGAAACTCAGGAGCGGCTGGAATATCAGGAGATAATAATACATTCATAGGTCACTTTACGGGCCAGACAAATACTTCCGGTGACAACATAACCTTGTTAGGTAGTCTTACTGATGCCGTTGACGGCTTGACTAATGCAACTGCAATTGGAGCCAATGCTCTGGTCAACACTAGTAACACGATGAGATTAGGGGTGGACGGTACAGCAATTGAATTCAATGGAGCGTTAATTCCTAATGCAGATGCAGGAACAGTGGGACAAGTATTGACATCGGCTGGACCAGGAGCAACTCCTATTTGGTCTGCTGCAGGAGCAGCTCCAACACTACAGAATGCCTATGACGGAGCGAGTGCAATTATCATGACCGCTGCTCAAGATATTGACATTCAAACTTCAGGGGGAACAAGATCATTATATATAGAGGAGACAACTGGCAATGTAGGCATCGGTTTTCCAACTGCAACGGTCCCAGAGAGACTTACTGTTTGGGATGGCAATATTCAAATTGGTGCGGACATAGCCATCAACTTATATACAAACTATGTCGCGGACAATGTAGGCACCAATTGGGCTACAGGTGTTGAAAATTTGGGTAGTGGTGATTTTATAATTTCTAATGCTACCGACCTTAGTGATCCATTGCTATTTATCGGAGGAGATGCTGGAGCATTTGATGGCAACGTGGGAATAGGCAATAGCAACCCTTTGGCGACTCTACATGTTGGTGAGAATGCCGGGCCTGGAATCTTAGGAGATGAGTCCATTTACATGGCACGGGATGGAGGCGATACATACCTTGAGACATATTCTAATGACATGAGCGAAGGACTACTGATGCATGGTCTCGGTGGAGGTGATGCCAGCGGTGTAATTAAGCAAATGTTTAGTAATGGCTACATGATTGGGAAACCATTAGGATTGCATATTATCAATCGTGGCGCAGAAGATATTATTTTTTCCACTACAGATACTGAAAGAATGAGAATTGCAGCTAATGGGAATGTCGGTATTAATTCGAGTAACCCTACAAATGTATTTGAAGTCAGAGAATCACTCAATCAAGATCTCGTCCTCAGTGTAAATGGTAGGGATGTTGCCTTGGGCGATATTGATGGAGGAGGTGCCGGAGCCAACTTATTTATTGATGGAGATGGTGCGGGTAATTTTCAGTTTAATGGAGGAAATGTAGGCATAGGAACAGCAAGCCCTGAGGAAGCACTGCACATCTCTCAAACAAATGATGTGCTAGATGGTACCGATGGCACCTTTATCAATCTTCAGAATTCGACCTCATTAAATGGCCCGGGACAAGTAGCAGGTCTTAGGTTTAGAACAGATGGCGTTGGTGCGGGTCTGAATGCTCGTTACAAGGGGGGGGTGTTATTTCAAAAGACTGGAAGTTTTGGAGTGGGTAACATTATACTGGCCACTACGAGTGCATCTGATAACTCTAGCATAACTGCAGCAGATGCTAAAATGACTATCCTTTCTACGGGAGAGATTGGTGTTGGCACAGCTGCACCAAATACGAGGTTTCATGTTAATAGCGTTACGGGTGAAGATCCCTTCAGAATTCAAGTGGCTGGTGCCACGAGATTCTTTGTCGATACAAATGGAAATACCATAGTAGGGGGGTTTGGCACTCCGAACCAAACACTTGACGTAAGAGGAACCATAGGAAGTAGCGGAACTCTATATCACAGTGATATAAGATGGAAAAAAGATGTTAATCAGCTAAATCAGGCGTTGAGTAAAGTACTGGATTTAAGAGGAGTCACTTATAATTGGAGAACAGATGAAGAAGAGTTTTATAAAATGAAGTTTCAGGAGGGCCTGCAGATAGGCTTTATAGCTCAAGAAGTAGAAAAAGTTATTCCAGAGCTTGTAGACACAGGGAAAGATGGTTATAAGTCAGTCAAATATGCAAACATAGCTGCAATTTTGGTTGAAGCCACAAAAGAACAGCAAACAATCATTGAAGCTCAAGGAGCAGAGATTGCTCAATTGAAGAAAGAACTGACAGCCATCAAAGCTACAAAAGCAACTTTATCAAAAGACACTCCCAATGAAGAATTGGAAACACTCAAAGCAGAAATAGCAGAAATCAAAACCATGTTAGGCGTAAAGGCTAGCAGAACAGAGAAATAGGTTGATCTCTAGCTCTTTTTAATAAAAATTGTAAATTACCAATAGATATGAAACATCTAAGTGCCATCACATTCTCGCTCTTAATCACAGGATCTTCTCTTCTGGCGCAACTAACTGTAGGTGGCAGTACCTTGCTATCAACAGGTCCGGGTACCATTATCTCTAACAATGGAGACATTGACCTAGGGCCTACGGAGCGAAACTTCGGTCCATCTTCGTTGCACCTCGTTGGATTGGATCAGCAAATCACCGGGAATGCATCTTTGACTCCATTCTATCAATTATTCATTAACGGAGGCGGCACCAAAACCTTCAGCGGGAATGTTGGAGTGGCCAATCAACTAAATTTGATCAATGGAATTGTCAGTGTTCCAACAGATGGAGCCTTTGCGCTGACCAGTCCATCCGTATTGAACAGAGACGTTCTCGATGGGCGATCCTATATAGATGGTATGTTATTAATAAATATTGGGGACGATGGAAATAGTGCTTTTTACCCTGTTGGGAATAGTGGCACTTATACACCTGTTGAACTTACAAATATCTCAGGTTCAAGTCCCGTTTTAGGCATTGATGCAAACCAGGCGAGCGTGGAGAGTCAGGAAGGAGCTAGCCCTGTGGTGCTTCCTAATCAAGTCAACGACTTCTCGATCAACTGGAATTGGGAGCTTGCCTTCTTTGAAAATAACAACAACTCTTTCAGTGCTGCCAATATTACGATTCCTCTTCTTGATGAGGATAAAACTCAATTTGCAGGTGACGACTACAAGCCTATTGTATTGTATCAAGATAGAGTCGGAGTTACTAGTAATCTCAACAATGCCAGAGGAGATATCGCCTCTAGAGATGATGTGTTAATTTCCGCAGCAGAATTGGGAGGGACTGGGTTTTACTTTGCTGGGAAGACGTTGGTATTTAACCCCATCATCCATAACATCATCACCCCAAATGGTGATAATACCAATGATTATTTGGTGATCGATAATCTTCAATTTTTTCCTGAAAATGAAATCATCATTGTGGATCGGTATGGGGTTGAAATATATGCCAAGAGCAATTATATAAGTCCTACTTCAGATAGTGCTGAAGGAGAGGACTTTACTTTTTTGCCTCCCGGCAATTATATCTGTATATTGAAATATAATAGCGGTGAAAATACGATCAAACAGACTATTAGTGTAATAAAATAAACTTGGAGAGTATCACACGAAAGGGCTTTCGTTACCTACTGCTCATGGTGTTTTTCACCATGAGTGTTTTTGTTCGTGCCCAAGATATTCCACTTTTTAGTCAAAAGCTTACCAACTCATTCATTTATAATCCAGCACTTGCAGGCCATACTTTTGGCTCGATCACTTTTGCCCACAGAAAGAATTTTGCGAATGTCAATGGATCGGCTACCAGTAATTTTTTTAGTATCCATAGTCCGATCAAAAATCATAAAATGGGTGTTGGTGCTAATTTTTTTACAGAACAAGTCAATGTATTTAAAAACATCTACGCTTCTGGGGCATATGCCTATCACTTGACGCTTGGTGGTTCTAATACGCTATCAATGGGTGTGTCTGCTGAGTATAACAGCATAGGGTTTGATATTGGTAAGCTCAACTTTGACAGCAGTGTCGAAGATGCTTTGCTAGTGAATGAAAACAGTATTGATTTTTCTTTTGGGATGAACTATAGTCACAAATACTTTAAAGCAGGTATGGCTGTAAATAGATTAGCCACAAATCTAGAACTTACGAATAAAGCTGGAATACTGTCGGAATTTTATTCTGGATATGTGGCGGGAATGATCCCTATCCGTAGCGGAAAAGACATCTTAGAGCCTACTTTTACTTTTAGAAAATTCTCTGATGTCAATGACGCCTGGGATGCAGGTCTTTATTACACCTACAACAACATGATCCTAGTCGGTGCATCTTGGCGCAAGGGGGATATCTTAAGCCTAACTGCAGGATTTCAAATCAATAAAAAACTGTTACTCGGTTATTCCTATGAGCTAGTAAATAACAACTTAGGAACTGATCTAGGCGCAACAAGTGAGCTAACACTAAGATATGACTTCAATAACATCTCATATCAGGACCGGTTCAAAAGTAATTATAAGAACTCAATTGCATTTCGAAGAAAAACTCTCTCAAACAGCAGCAGTGCAAAAAAGCGAGCAGGCGTAAAAGGACCTAAAGCGCTACAGAAACGTAGTAAAAAACTTCAAAAGTACTCGCCTAACAAACGATATAATCAGGGTAAGAAGTTGAAAACTGTTAAACACAAAGGACTCAACACTTCCAAGCGCAGAAAACAAAACTTCAAACGCAATAAGAAGAGGCGCAAGAAGAGTAAGAACAGAAGGTACAGGTAGGTTAAGTAGTCGATAGCTAATAGTCTTTAGCTTATAGCTCCATAATGGTTCTTTTACTCAGCTGAGTCAACTGAACCTATTCGACAGTCAT
>Ga0209634_1001133_pt1 | contig 19895 bp, 34 predicted proteins | sample LinPmetageLP40_FD_184043 | JGI IMG/M metagenome (GOLD analysis project Ga0209634, IMG submission 184043) | Marine viral communities from the Pacific Ocean - LP-40 (SPAdes) (version 2) | ecosystem: Environmental > Aquatic > Marine > Oceanic | place: Pacific Ocean | collected 2010-08-26 | reverse complement strand
ATCAACAAAAGACAACCGAGGGCCCCGACCAATCATGAAATCGGGGGAATCCTCGGTTGTCGATACAGTATTAGTCTTTGCTTTTCGTCAGATCATGTCCACTTCTCCTCGACGAAGTTGATTTCGTTGTAGGCTTTGGGGCTGAGCAAGCCATGCCCCCTGCTCTCGTCGAATCCGGTGCCGACCAGGTAGACTCCCTGATCGTGGTGCGCTTCGAGAATGCGCCATTCGTTTCCCTGTGGGTCGTTGAAACGCCATCCGATTGCTTTGTTCATTGTGCTGCTTTCTGTTCTGGTGTGAGTTCGTGGAGCATTTCAGTCTTCGGTTCCTTGTAACTTGAGGTGGCAGCTTGGTAGAAGCGTTCCCCGTCGAAGTTGTCGTTGGTTCCCATGAGTGCTTGCTGCATTCGAGAAGCGAGGATGATGTGGTCACCTTCCCACATTTTAGAGTCCGTCGCGTAATCGTCGATGAACTTTGCGAGGAAGGTGTAGTGAGCGCGTGTCATTCGTGGTTTCTTCATGCGTGTATTGTACTCCGAATTGGCTGGGGTGTCAAGTTGATGGAATGCGATTGTGGATAACTTGTGGACTAAAATCGTGAGATTATTAGCACCATGGCGTTCCGCGAGAAGCTGCCACCCGTAGCGGACCGGTGACCGCCGGCATTTATCGTGGTGGCAATTCGATTCGCATTCATGCCTTTCTCATGGAATTCCTTAATTCTCATGAGCGTGCCCCATGTTTTCGGATCGGGGACCAGCTTGCCCGAACCGTCGTAGCGATATCCGAAGCGAGGGCGCCCCAGCTTCCGAGTCTTGCCCAGATCTGCCATGGCAGCTCGGGTCTTCTCGGAGATCAGCTTTCGTGTAGCCTGTGAATGGTTTGTGGTGATCATTCGAAGCACCCGTATGATTCGTCTTCACCCCATCCACAGGAGGTAAGGGAATCCGAATCGCTCCAGCTATTATCCTCACAGTCGTAGAAGTCGCCATCGGCGCCCATCGATTCTTCATCGAAGTCTGGAGCGTCATTCTCATCATTCCACACGTTGGGATCTCTCCAGTCCTCATCACCTGCGGGAGTACTTTGTGCATCGTGGATCTCTCCGGGGAGGTCGTGGTTGGTTGATTCGTCGAAGGTGGTCATGTTTTGAGCCTTTCTGTTTGAGTTGCTCTAATTGTATCAGGAATCGGGGAGGGTGTCAAGCGTAGGACATACAAAGTTCGCGATTTTCTGCATCCCAATCTTCCCACGTCATGGGGTACGCGAGGGTATAGAGTGCTTGAGCTTGATCGCGGGTGAGGGGAACCGATTCATCGGTGGAGCAGTCGAACAGGTAATACCCGACCTTTCCCTCATCCTCTTGATTGATGAATCCCTTATCGAATGTGACGAGTTCCACGCGGGGATGATCATCATTGATTGAGAGATCCGTGAAGATTCCGACTGATTGAAGTGTGCTATCCATGCGTGTATTGTACTCCGAAGTGGTCAGGGTGTCAAGTGAAGGGAGAGTGATTTTCAGATAAAATCAGGAATATGATGCATGATCATACCGTGCTCGATCTCATCGGAAGCTAACCCGAGGAAGAGCACCGGTTCGAATTCGAGATCCTCCGACATACGTTCCCCGACGAATTCGCGCACCTCATCCCGTGCGTCCTCCTCATCGTATGCAGCAAGGACGAACCCGCAACCGATTCGATCGGATCCGAACTGAGTGTAGGATGAGACGTTGAAGAGGTAGAGCTGTGCTGGTGTGTTTGTCATGAGGGTATTATAGCAGGGGGGGTGAGGTTCTGCAACCCCTTAGGTCCTGTCCGAACAGTAAAAAGTAAATATTTTTTTAGGGACTCCAAACCGGCTAGCGATAGCCGGGATATTTTTCAGCCCCTACCCCCGGCACCCTCTTCGAGATACACAATACCCTTTCGGAGCATCTCGGGGTCATCACAGAGTTTTCCCAGCCCATCATTGCATCGCGAACAGAGCAATCCCCTGACATCCCCTGTTTCATGACAGTGATCAACTACCAGTGGATCTGGTGGTCTCCCCTTTGCAGGGGCTCTCTTTACGGAACGGATATCATCCTCATGTCGCCCACAGAGCAAGCAGCAATACCCCTGCTCTTCTCGCATACGATTATATTCATTCAGATCAATACCATATTTTCTACGCAGATGCCCACTACGGTCATACACCTTACGCTCTTCTGGTGTCATATCTTTATATCGTTTGCTCATACTCCGAGTATAACAGATATACTAGATAAAACAATGTTAGACACCGTACTTTTCCTTACATTTCTCACAGTGGCACTCGTCGTTGGTCATGTGATATCTTCGCACCTAGACTAGTACCCCCCCCCAAACCTGTATGCATACCATGGGACTCCGAACCGAAAAAAATTTCTCGGCAAAAAAATCAATGAAAAAGATTAAATAAGCCCAGACTGCCAGAGCTTATCTGTGAGAAACATTTCCAGTTCCTCACACTCACGTTCTCCGTCATGTGTCCATGTGTCTTCGATATACTGTCTTACGTGTATCATCTCATGTATGAGTGTACTGACGAAATCACGAATCGTCATACCAGCATTAATCTTAATTACAAAGCTGTATGGTATATCAGAGAGCCACCGTCGTTTATCGGGTAGACACTCTCCGTAGCAGTCTTCCAAAGCCTGAATTAGTAAGCGGAGTGTAAATTTTTTATTCCCCAAGCTTAAATTAGAAATCGCCCAGTCTATAGTGATCTGGGCGATTCTTTTTTCGTACTGTTTTCCACCGCGAATGGTGAGCATCAGAATTTGAATCCGGGGTTTGTTGGAAATGGTTCCCGGTACTGTCTACCTTGTTGTTTCGCTTTCTTCATTTCTCTTTCGACGTTCTTTACTTGCATGTCACCAGCAGTCTGCGAGTCTTGATATATTCCGTAGATACCTAAAGGAATCGATGCTGCTCCGAGCAATTTACCACCTGCTCGTACAAGTGGGTTCTTTGCGACTGTTCTAGCGATGGTGCCAAGTCTGGACAACATACCGGGTTCTGCTTTTTGCGTGACCTTTGCGACATCACTGGCGACGGTAGTCTTACCTCTCTCAGCCGCGGCATCAATACTAGCGCGAATCTTATCTCGTCTTGCTAGTTCTTCTGGGGTGTAGTCATCAACTTTCGAAACATTTGTTGGTGAAGCATCGGGTGGAGTCTCAGGTGAGATACCTGCGTCCTTTAGAATCTTATCGTAATTAGTTTCGGCTTTGCTGAGATTCTTCTGAAGCTTTGATTCTACATCACTCGCAGAAATCTGTTTTTTGGCATCTTCCACATCACCGCTGATCTTCTTGAGTTCTGCTTCCTCTTCTGGAGTGAAGAAGTTGAGATCGGCATCGTTCGCAGGTTTCGGTGTCTTGGGAGTTCCGGGTGGGCGATTATCTGGACTTGCGCTTCTTTGTCCATCAAGAGAGTCCATCGCATCCTTGAGAGGATTCTTTTTCTTGTTCTTGTCTAAGTAATTTGTAATTTTAAATCTATCAGCATCTCCACCATCAGGGCTAGACTGACCGAATTTTGGACCTTTGTCCACTTCTGTGATGTATGTCAGATACGACTTCATTTGAGTTACCTTCTACCCATCGATTGTGCAATTGTCATTGCTTGTGATGATATTGATCTAATTGGTTTTGTTAATCGTCTTGGTCCGCTGTCTTTACTTGTGGAGGGTGTTGTCGGTAGAATTCCTGACTTGGTTCCGATTGTAGATCTACCAGCTTTTGATATTGTAACATCTCCACGATAGTTGCTATTCGCCTGTGATATTCCCTCTTCTTTACCTTTGTCAAACCCGACCCCTTTGCCTTTAGAAAACCCTTCCTTTTTACCTCTAAGGTATGGATCAATTGCAGCGACTGTTCCGGGGTTGATACCGAAATATTCACTGATTTGTTTCGTTTCTTCAGTAAAGTGTAGATTGTCTCTCATGAAATCATTTTCCTCGTTTAGTATCCAGTCTGCGAATCGTGTCATGTCGTTCTCCATACGTTTATATATTCATACACCATATTTAAGCCGTTCTGTGGTGGACAGAAAAAGAACATCAGGTCGCCCCTCGATATATGTTCTCTGTGGTGCGATAACACGAAGCCCCGGATACTTTGCAGTTCTGTTACGAGACCTGTCCTGACGAATAACGAACACAGGCAGCTTTGTTCTTGGTATGTCAGTGACTGTTGTGTATATTGCTCCACCTTTGATTCGTAAGGTGTTATTTACCTCTTCCCAAACAAAGTCAGTCGGGAAAAATCCACTCTCTACAATTGCTCCATTTGATGAAGCTATATCAGAACCAAACACCAAAGCCTGTATCTCAGCGTTTGTTGGTTCCAAAGCTATTCTAGGGGAGATCGCAAACGTTCCTTGTGGTTCTCTTGTCAGAGTAACTCTACCCTCATCAGATAAGGCATCGAGTAAATCGTCTCGTTTTGTTTTGAACAGAACATCAGGGGACTCCCAGTACTGTGCTGTTGGATCTTTTACTGATATGTGAAATATACCAGAATCAGTTTCGAGATCTATATCAGACTTGTTTACAAGCCCTTGCTCGTTACGACGAGATGATGTTGCAACAGAGACTGCTCTACGAACACCTGTTCGTTTAATCTTTCGGTGAGCTGCTTCCAGTACAACTGTGATCGGAAGGCCTTCGTTTTCCAATTCTATTATCTGATTAATTGATTGAAGTAGTCTAGTCTCCGTCGCAGCACCTGCGGATCCCGCACCCTGTCTCTCCGTGGGTTTGAGGACAATCTTGATCTGCCCCACAACGACACTTTTCATATCAGGAGACACCTCTGCTCCTTCGAATAGTTGCCCTATCTTCTGTGCTTCCATGGAACGTTGTGCGCCAGGGACAAGCACGGTGACGTTACGAACACGATCACCAGTCTTAAGATTTTTGAATTTTGTATATCCATGGAAACGAAGAGCATTTGCCATCTCTGCTGCTGTTTCTATAACTTTATTATCGGGCATAAAAATCTCCAAAAGTATGTAGCTCAATCAAGATAAAATATAAATATAATGAATAGGAGTGCCACATGAAAGATTTTGTAGAATATATCAACGAAAAGATTGATGAAGAAAACATCGAACTAAATGCCAAAGGTGTTATTGGTAGCGAAGTTGATGACGACGAAACTGATCATGAGGGGGAGATGGCTCGCGTTCAACTCAAAAAACTCAAGGACTACTCAGGTTCCTTATTTGACATGCTCAAAGATGATGATCAATTAAAAGCATGGGTTCAAAGTAAAATCACTAAAGCTGCCGCTGACATAGGCTCAGTAAAACATTACATGTCATACAAGGAAGAAGACCAATGAAAAAATATCGTAGTTCAATCAGTACCATCAGACACATTATGCTTGAGACTGAATCAAAGTCAATGGGAGTTGTACCTCAAGCCAGAAAACGTGTGGGTGGGGATGTTACTCCTATCGAAAAGAAAAAGAAAAATGAAACGGTTGATAGTACGACGAGCGAATCATTTGAGTCTCGCGTTGATCGAATTCGCAATACCATTGAAGAAGGTAGCATGGGTCTTAAAAGATTAGAGCGACTAAGTGCGGCTAGAGTTGGTATCGATCCAGCAAAAAAGCAGTACAAAGTTGCTCAGGCTAAAGCGGCCGAATCTAACCCAGATAAGTACCAAGGTAACATAGATCAGAACGAAAAAATGACACAACACATGGGGGATCAGTATGCTAGAGCCGAACATCTCATGCCGGGTGATGCAGATCACTACAAGGGTCAAGTTATCAGGGCGAAAAATATTACAGCTACCGACAAGCACCCCAACACCAGATACTACAAATCTGATGGAACTGATACAACCGCAAATGTTGAATTTAGAAACTCAATTGGGGCTGTTCCCCACGTAGCAGCACAGGGTAGATTCACTGCTCACCCCGACACGCAATTGGCTAGTCGAACTTCACTGAGTAGCTCAGTTCCTCCTGCGAGAGCTTTACATGGAGCATTCACTAATGTAAACGATCCCGAAGGAAAAGATCCACATATTGCGGTAATGGCTGCATATGGTGGACCTCATCACCCCGAAGGTGGTGCGGAAAGAACTGTCGAACCAATGATGATGTCAATTAACAATTATAAATCTGTAAGAGCAAACCTCCCACGCGGAGTCTCTCTCACTACGGGTGGAGTTCCACAAGATTTCATCAACCACGCTGTCGGTGACAACGAACATCCCATGGGTCTACAGAGGAAATGATCAAATTCACTGAATTCATCAGTGAGGCACTTACGGTACAGCAGAGACAGAAGCGATCTCTTGTTGCCAGACGTACTGCACGTATACGTGCAACGAAAAGAAAGCTGAAAAGCAGGAAAAGAAAGCCAGAATCTGAGCTTAAGGTGAAAGCTCGACGTGCTGCACGTAAAAAAATCATGCAGAGGTTTACCGCTGGGGGGAATTTCTCTAAGTTACCTCCGAGTGCCAAGCAACAAATCGAAAAAATGGTTGATAAAAAGCAAAAATCACTCGAAAAAATTGCTATGCGACTTCTTCCGGTGGTGAGAAAAGATGAAGCTGTCCGTCTAAGCAAAATTTCAAAGAAAAAAGCAGCAAAGGTAGGAAAATCTTCCATAAGAATCTCTGGTCTTGATGCTTATTGATTGACAAATCGATTTTTTTTGTGTATAATTGAGAAATAACTCAATTTTGGACGAAAAATGAACAGAAATACTAAATTTTACCGTTTTCTCGAAAAACATTTCGCGGGAGTTCTTGTTTTTGAGTTCATTTCTTGGATTATGTGCTTTTGTGTCTTATTTTTTATTACATTTGCGGTAATTATTGAATTTTTTGATTGGATTTGGTAAATGTCGGGATTTAAACTAGGAACAATTTCAATTGGACCATATGGGCGGGGATTTTCTGTAAGATTCGCGAACGATTATGTCGTCTCGGTTCAATTTGGACCTAAAAATAACTGTTCAGTCAAAAATGAATCGGAAGATGATGTTGTTACCTTAGATAATCTAGATGAAACAGTCGATAATGCTGAAGTTTCAGTATATGATACAAATGGTGAACCAGTTATTTTTAATTCGTCGGGAGATGAGAGTCACCCATTCACAACACCAGAAAAACTTGTCACAATTATGACTTGGGCAATGAGGAGAAGTAATGATACCAAAAACTAGAGAAGAAGCTATACAGAGACTTTCGGCAAACTTGTGTGAAGTTGTATTTCGCAAGAAGACAACTGGTGATGTAAGACAAATGGAATGTACACTGGATCCCCAACACATGCCAATCGGAACATTTCAGAGTTTGGGTAATTTGGATAGATATGAGTTACAATCTGATATCGTTCCTGTGTGGGATACTGGGAAGAGCGCCTGGAGAAGTTTTGATATCAAGACGGTGCTAAATTTCGATGTGATTTCGGAATAAATACTAGTACAGGAGAAGTTATGGGTACTTACGGCGACAAATATGTGGACGAAGTAATTGAAGCAGCCGAGAGTGCTGTCGTTGGTTATGAAAAATATTTGCTAGATAAACTTGACTACAATGAACTAGCTGCTATAATGAAAAACCTAAGGGAACTTCTTCCCTTTGAAAACTATGATCGAGAAAGTGAATGATGCAATTTAGACTACACATTGATATTCCCCTTGGTGGTGACGAAGAGCAAGCTATTAAAGATGCCGAGTACTACATTAATTTTTGTTTTTCGGACATTGATGCAAAGGAAAAGTTAGTCAATAATTTCAAAATCAATCAGGTAAACTACAGACTTGGGCATGATGAAGATCGACAGAAGTCGAATTATCTTAATAAAACAGAGAACGGACATGTAACGAACAAAAAGTTGCGTCTAGTGCTTTCGGACTGATTAATCAGGGCCGGATGCGGATGGCATTAGCAGCACCGCTTATAACGGTGTCCTCGTGGGTTCGAGTCCCACCCGGCTCATTATGGTAGAATTTTTAGTAAAAACAATTCTGATTTCATTTTTTCTATTTTACATAATAGATTATATTTTATTTTATTCAGAGTTTGAGTTTTACTTAAAAGCAAAATATAGACAGACACGTATATTTAATTTTATGAGAAGATGTGGATTCTGGGGAAGATTGAATATGTTTTGCCCCGGAACAAGAATTTCATATTACACATACAAAATTTTCAATAGCAATGGTGTTGTTGTGTGTGAATTTCCGGATTACACAAAACTAAATTACCTAAAACAACTCATATATTACAGGTTTAGGAAAACTGGGTATGCTGGTTTAAAAGACCAGTATAGAATTAATTTACTGAAAACTATTCATAGAGAATATGGGTTTGAAGAGATCACACTGCAAGAAACGAGATATAGGATGCCATATAAGTATGATGACAAGCTATATCCCTCCAGCGTGATAAATACAAATTTCAAATATCCAGAATCGGTAGAAGATTCAGAACCGGTAGAAGATCTAGAACTGCTAGAAAATTTCGAGATAGAATCTCCAACTGATCAATCTGCACAGGACTGGAAAATCTTCTGATATGATTGAATTTATAGATTCATATTTTTTCGATGAAGTAAGTGCGGTACCCTATGCAACACTGAGAATTCTTGTTGGTCTATTATTCATTGGTATGTGGATCGAAATAATCTTTAGTTATGAAATATGTGCTCCTATTGGTCAGGGGGGACTTATAATATATCAAAGAAATACTCTATGGAACGTACCTACAATTTTCAGGTTGGGGTGTTCGTTCAAACTTTACATGGTATTACATTTAATATCTGCTATCTGTATTACGATTGGTTTTTTTTCTGTAGTATTTTTAATATTCATGCTTTATCTCCATATAAGCTTTAGATCATACGCCTCTGGTCTTGTTGGTGGATCTGATCAAATTTTACATGCATTTTGTTTTTGGTTAATTTTTTCAAATCCAGATGCGATATTTTCTGTTACATCATTGATTATGCCGGAAGATCACTTGAAAGTGGTTCCATATGCAGGTAGAGGCCTAATCGCAAATATAACTTTATTCTACTGTCTATCCGTGATTTTAAAATTCAAGGGTAAAGATTGGAGAGATGGAATGGCTGTCTGGAATGTGATGAATTTTCCGGATAGACATAAGTGGAGATTTCCAACAAATTTCCTTGTAAATAAAAAAAATATGATTAGAATGATGACATACTATGTTCTAGTAGTAGAAACTCTCACTCCAATCGGGTTCTTTGTTAAACCATTGATTCCTGTATGGATATTCCTTCTTTTTTGTATGCACATTGGAATAGAGTTAACTATGTTTGTTGGACTATTTGGTTATTGCATGTTTGCATTTTTAATATTTTTATTCTTAACTTACTTGTATTGGTGAATATATGAAAGACAAAATTATTGGTGTTATTGGTAATGGGTTTGTTGGTAATGCTGTTGCCTCGGGATTTAAGAGTGTTGGTGCTGATGTTCGTGTGTATGATAAAGATCCAAGTAGATCTCCCAATACACTAGATGAAACTATGGAGTCAGACTTTATCTTTGTATGTCTTCCGACTCCTATGCAGAGTGCTGAAGGTGGAGATGTTGATCTTACGATTCTTACGGAATTTTTCAATCAACCTGATCTGAATAAAGATCCGATCTACATTATCAAGTCAACTGTCCCTGTTGGTACAACTTGGAAAATGGCTATTAATAGTGGAGCCAATGTTGTACATAACCCAGAGTTTCTAACCGCAGCAAATGCCGAGGAAGATTTCATCAATGCAGAAAGAACTGTGATTGGTGGAAACCATTTGTGGACTTCTCCTGTTGCTGATCTATACAAAACTTACTGGCCAGACACCAGAGTCATTACAGTCGCTTCTAACGCGTCTGAAATGATTAAGTATACTGCGAATAGTTTTCTTGCAATTAAAGTGTCATTCTTTAACATGATGTTTGATTATTGTCAACGAGTCGGAATTAATTATTCAGATGTCTTGTCTGGAGTTTGTACTGACAGCAGAATCGGATCTTCGCACACTCAAGTGCCTGGACCTGATGGTGATCGTGGATATGGTGGAACGTGTTTCCCGAAAGATATCAACGCGATGAAGGAAATGTTCTTGTACGCTGGAGTGAATTGTGATATACTTTCGGACTCGTGGAAGTATAACAAACGTATTAGAGAAAACTGGGATTGGGCTAACAATCCCTCAGCAGTGAGTTCATAATGAATATTTTCGTACTTTCAGAATCACCACTGAAATCCGCACACCATATGTGCGACAAGCACATTGTAAAGATGCCTGTCGAAACTGCACAGATGCTTTCGACCATTCATCGAATGCTTGACGGAGAAGAGTATGTTGATTATTCAAAAACTGGTCGTCGAATCAGGAGGTGGACGCATCCATATGATGAGGACATGCCGGATGGTAAGTTCCTGTACCACGCTACAATGATGAATCATCCATGTACAATCTGGGCGCGTGAAACATTAGGTAACTACCTTTGGTTGGTTTCCCACGGACTTGAACTCTGTAGAGAATATACAAGACGATATGATCGTCGTCATGCGTCAGAATCTATTATTGAATTCTGCAATTACTCTTGGCCCAAGAACATTGATCGAGACACCTACCACAAGGAAACTCCCTTTGCTCAGGCGATGCCTGATGAGTATAAGGTGGAGGGGGATGCCGTTAGTGCATACAGAAAGTATTACATCGGGGAAAAAGCTAAATTCGCAAGGTGGAAAAAAGGTGTCGGGCACCCCCAAGGACATCACGATCATCAACCCGAATGGTTTGCTGGAGAAGGGATCTTAACTTAAGACTTCTTTTTCTTCCATCCACCACCACGCTTCTTGTACCATTTAGAAGCCCATGCGTTAGCATAAGCAGATGGGTATACATCAAACTTTGATCTTGCCGCAGACTTTGCTTTGGACCAAAGTGCGGGATTGGTAGGAACGTTCTTTGATGCTTCGGTGATGAATTCATGGAAGCTTGGGATAACACTTTCACTGTGGACTTTTTGAACATCAAACTCGGCCTCTAATGAGCCATCTGTGTGTGGTTTGAATTTCTTCGGTGCATGTTTCATTAGCTTATATTCATTTGAGGCTTTTTTCATCCAGTGGAAGCCCTCTGGTGCTGTTACTTTTTTAGTTTCTTCATTTATTCTGTTTGACACGTTAATTGGTTTATTCCCAGTACCAGGTCTATCAGTAGAGGGATCACTTTTTCTTTTTCTTTTCACGGCATTAGCTCTTTCTTTTTTAGTCATCTTTGCAGCTTTTTCAGCAGAGAGACATTTGGGTTTACCTTCACCTTTTTTCTTATCACCACACTTACCAATTTTTTCACCTTTGGTATTGTACCGATCCCAGCCACCTTTAGTCTTTCCACCCTTACCACCTTTACCAAACCATTTACCAAGACCAGAATCTTTGTATACTTCGCTCAAGATATATTCTGAAAATTTCATATGTACGGTTGACTTCCTCAATGGGGTTGATACAATATGTATGTTCCAGAGAAAATTAACTGCCTCCGTAGCTCAGTTGGTAGAGCAATCGGCTTTTAACCGATTGGTCACAGGTTCGAGTCCTGTCGGGGGTATTCCACTGGGGTCGCGCCTCAGAGATCGGATAGTCGCAGACATATGGCGACGAAAAGCGGGTGTCAGAGAGAGGGATACCGATGTGGGAGGCAGTATACGTGCCGTCAATGGAAAACCACTTGCCCCGCCTGCCGATATTTTTTACGACTAACACAAAGGAGCATATTCATGCCAAAACGAGTTCTTGATAAGTTTGATCTAGAAGCAGAACGAGAAGGTTCTGCTATGAAGAAGCATACCGTTCTCCGCGTTGGATGGGGTAAGGGTATCACGAAGCAACGTAACATGCACAAGCGCGGTGGAGAGATCCTCACGACTCGTGTGGTGAATCGTATGGGAGTTTTCAAGTGAGATACTGCATTGATTGTGGAAATGAAATTCCAGACATTCGTCTTGAGTTCTGTCCAGATACAGACTATTGTACTAGCTGTGTTGACAAACACTCTGAACCCGTGGTTGCTCGTATGATCTACAACCACAAAACAGCCGGTGAAGTGTTTATCGCTAAAGGCAAAGAGAACTGTAGAATTTTAGACAGAGAATACACGAGAGCAAGATGACAAACAGGCAGTTTGACTGGACCCCTTCTCGTCCCATGACGGAAGCTGATAAAAAAGCAGCAAACCAACAGCAGTATGCAGTTACATGTATCGTTGTTATAACTGGATTTAATATAATGTATGGTACTCTCATGGTATCTAAAATTGTCCCTGTTTGGTTAGGTATGATCCTTGCATTTCTTACGATGGGAATCATCGCACTAAAGGCACGAAGAGATCTATTGGATAGTGGGGAAACTATGACCGAAACTCCTGAACAGTTTCATACACGACGATCTCAGAAAAATTGACTAAAGCTATTGACAACGACACAATATAGTGTATAATTAGAACATAAGCAAGTCGGACGTATTGGGTGATGCGACAAACGTACCGACTAATAATTAAACCGCATCATTTTAAGGAATGGTAATAATATGCCAACTATGACTAAGAAGCGACGTGTAATCAACTATCTTGCAGCCGGTAAGGGTCTCACTGAAGGCGAAGCACGCAGCCGTTTCGGGGTTGCTAACCTCCGCGCTACCATCAGCGACATCCGTGATATGGTTGAAGCTCACGGTAACTGGGAAATCACCTCGGAGCCAACCTCCACTGGTAAGACCCGTTACTTCATGGAAGACACCCACCCCGGTGATCGTTCATATGGATTCGACTCCATGGGTCGTCGATTCGCACTCTAAATCTTTTATAGATAATAGTGCAAAACGAACTTGGTGAGAGGTTAAATACTCACCAGTTCTTCGAGGAAGTGCGGTGGAATATTACTGGGAAGCGTCTACCTGGCCCGCACTTTCTTTTTTAAAGGACTAGAATGACTACAAAAGAAGTTTACGATTTTTGTATCCTTTGTGGACCTTCCGAAGACGCACCCCATGATAATGATGATTGGGAAATGGTTCTGTGTCGTGAATGTAATTACAGCGAAGCACACGATCCCATTGATGAGATAGTAAACTCATAAAAAAATACCAATTGAACGAAGCAGGGGCTGGTATTTCTACCAGCCCCTGTCTTTTTATTTAATTTTTAATCTAGCTTAATTAATCTCTGGTAAAATATAATTACCATCATATGTGGTACCGGTACCACCAGATATCATGTCGAGGACTATGAAGTGATCGTCTGACAAAATTACATCGGCATCAGAACCAACAAATTGTATTCCACCACGGTCTCGTGGATGTGTAGTGCTTGCACCAATCTTAAAGCCTTTGTATGAAACATTCTTTGGGTGTCTTGTATCAATAGTTCCTTTGCTATGTACCTCACCCGAATTAATTGTAATTGTCTTATCTTTACCTTGTATCCCTCTTCTACCAACAGATTCACCATCGGCACCAAGGTTCCAGTCTCCAACAATAAGTCTTCCACCCTGAATGGAAAGTTCTTCAACTACAAAGGTTCCGTTTTCAAAACCAACTAAGTTGTTTGCCCCTTTAATTTCCGCTGGGTTTCTTGGATCAACTCCACTGCTGTCAAACTCATCACCTAAATCATATTCAGGATTATATTTTCCATCTAGAATAGTGGTGTTGTAAAGCTGATCGTTGACATCCAGACCAAAACCAGCAGCAAGCATATACAACTTACCAATAGTTCTAGTTCCACCACCTCCACTGAATACTAGTGTGTTATATGGTAATTCTGGATATGCATTATTGTAGTCCGGAGGTCTACCTCCGGGTACCAATGCTCGCATCTTTTCTGGTCCAATATCACATCTATCGACATTAGCATATACTTTACAAACTTTTGGTCGGTAGAAAGGAGTGTACCTAAAATCTTGTATTGAATTCACACACTCAAAGTGCATCGAACAATCTCTATGTGCATTTTCAATGACGACGATTTTAATGTCGGTTAGTTTATGACCTGTAAGTCCAGGCTGGTTTACAAAGGTGTCATGCCTAAATCGATATGAACTACCAGGCAGTCTACCAACACTATCGTTTTCCGATGTACGTTCGAGGAAGATGCCATTGCAAGTACCACCAGCAAAATCCAAGTCTAAGTTTCCTGATGAGATCAACGGCGCGGACGCGCCGTATCCTCCAGCGAGGGAGACAAACATGGCTCCAACATTGGTGTCTGCAAACTTAGCTGTGAAATCACCTTGAGAGATGATGTCCATAGTACGAGTATGGATCCTGAGTGAATCAACAGTTCCTCCCATATTGACACCACCACGAGACAAAAGTGTACTTGTACCAATACTATTATCTCTTAGTATTGTCCGTTCTGCAATAGAGCAGCCTATGATAGATCCTGCGGATGTTCCTCTAGCATCGAATCCCGCGTTACCAGAAAATCCAGCGGAGGGCAGGATGTCAAAAGTATCCAACCTCGTATGGTTACCAATTGGTGCAGGTCGAAGTGCATTTACGTAACCTGTGTTACCATACTGTGACACACCACCAAACTTAAGAGAACATAGTGGAATACCGTACATATCTGGATTTGCATAATCAGCTTCTCCATATCCTGCTTGCTGTGCGCTTATAAAAGATCCTGTTGCGGATTCAAGTCCATATGCACCAAACTCTCCTACGTAAATCTGACCGTAAATGGCTTGATCCCCATAACCAGGCACCTTATCTGTCGTACAGTAATATACACCACTAGTACTTCCGGCTGTATATCCGGATTTTTGTTCTAGCCAGTTGCCAGGATAATTCCAATTAAAGTTTGCGGCGTTTGAAGCATCCGAAGAGAGTGCATCTAATTTTTCGCCCCCTGCGGTTGATCCTCTCCATAAGAATTTTGTCATAGTCGTGTATCTCCTGTTAGTTTAATTTTGGTTGAAATATTGATGTACATCATCTACCCCCAGTTATTCGTCTGAAACTGACTACTCGGACTGGATTCTTAGCATCACTGGTGAACGTTGCACCAGTATTTCCGGCGAGATAATCAACGGCTATTCTAGTTTCTTTTCCTGTCACAAATTGATCATCAGAATCTCCTGCATTTCTGCTGGCTACTCTTAGTCCTGCACCAGTATTCGGTGCTAGAGTGGCTCCACCTATTTTAAACGCTTTCCAATGGGTTGCAGCACTATTTCTAGTGTTGATTGCACCTTTGGCAAAAATGTCACCCCCTACTATGAGAATCTCATTTGTATGTACTAAGTCACATTCATTTTGTGGATCTCCGTATGGATTTGCTGGTGGTACTAAATCTGGCGACCAGTTCTTAATTTCCATCCTACCCGGAGCTAAACGACCACCCTCTAGGTTAAGTTCATCGATTGTCCAACTTGCATTATCTAAACCAACAAGGTTGTTTGTGCCTCTGATTTTAAATTTGTTACTAGCTAGTAATACGCCCTGTGCATTTCTAAACTCTTCATTTTCTCCTCGTTCAAACACGTTTCGTGTGGTTGATCCGGGGGCGGAGTCATACATGTTTAGTTTGCCCATAGTTCTTTCTGATGATACGTCTCCGGTTGAACCATAATCGTCTCCATGAAACACTATGGGGTGATATCTTAAGAAATTCTTATGGGGTAGATTTCTTCGTTGTGGATAAATGTGTACGTTTGTGATGTCTGCGTTGACAACACACGAACGGGCAGCATTTCTGAAATCTGAATCATATGTAAAGTTGGGAAGTTCATTGCTAATTTCATATCGTGCAGCACCAACACACCCGCGTGTGCCATAGTCTACTATATTTGTATTACCTACGTAAAGACTCTGGGTAATATTAAAATTCGGTGTATGATTAATTTGACTATACGTGCTTCTATCTGGACATCCATCAACATCTACCATGGTATCAAACGCCGGCGTAGCAAAGCCACCCGGATATTCTACTCCTGCTCCATCTGGACCACTTCGTAGTGGATCAACTGGACAAGTCTGTTCTATTTGACCATATGTTCCTCCCTCTAAGAAATATGCGTTTGCTCCTCTCCAAGATTGAAGTGAACAATAATCAACGATAGAATCAGTGAAACGTGCTCCGTGCTCGACACCATCTTCCCACACGCCATCAGAATTTATGTCAGCACCAGATCCATATCCATTAGCATTTGTAGTTCTAGAACCACCTTCACAGACTAGACTGTCGCAGTTTAATCTCAATCCACTTACAATACCACCTAAATTAACACCACCAGCATAAGTGCTACCCAAACCGGCACTAGCACCAACTAAGGATTTTCTTTCATTATTCACTCCATTGGCTAAACCCCCAACATAAGGTCCAATAGGTCCACATCGTCGGGTGTCTCCATCTTCTGTCCTACGATCACCATCAACTCCGTCTGGGTAATAACTGGAATCCACGTATGGAATTACACCTGAACCAGAGTCACCGTAGCCGTCACTGTCGAAGGGGTTATTGTCACCATAATTTTCTCTAACATGAACTGTACATTTACCCCCAGTTTGCCCTGCATTCACCCAACCAAAGCCAGTATTTTCATTCCAAAAACCACCAAAAATACATCTAGAAAGCGGAGCAGGTGTGTTCAAGTTCTTATTGTCATCTTGTGCTAAACACTCGAAAATTGCTTCATCACCACCACCGGGACAATGTGTAGGTACCTCATAATGAAAGTCAGCACTACTACCGTGAGTTGGTCCGGTAACTACCTTAAGCCAGTTACTAGCGACATTCCAATTACATACATCAAAGTTCCCACTCGGTGCATCATTAGGTAAGAAACAGACAGTTCCAGTGATTCCCTGAACCGTTCTTCCTCCTGCGCTTGTGTTGCCTCTCCAGTAAAATTGTGCCATTTATACTTCTCCCGATTGATATTTGATGGTTTGTGGTTATACAATTATATGTATTGTTTTGACTTTTTTTAAATCGATATAAATACTAATATAATTGGAGAAATAATATGACTTTAGTTTTCAATAAACAACGTAAAAGTAAAAGAGAAGCTTCGAAATATTATCACACAAATCTCTTGTATAATAACACAGAAGTTGATATACTATTAACAGAAGCAGATGTTAAACGCGGCATTTATCGTGCAGAAAAAAATCAAGAAGATATTCCAAAAAAATGGTATCAGTTCTGGAAGTGATATGAGCGGACAACATTCAGCAGGTAAGGGTGATAAGTATCGCCCTATAGATTATAAAAAGTATTCTGAGAATTATGATAAAATTTTTCCCAAAAAAGTGAAAGGTGGAAAAAATGGAAACCCAAATTGTAAGACTAAGTAGTGGTGAAGAAATTATTTGTAAGAGTGAAATTGTAGAGAATGGGGGAACTGAATTTATTAAGATGAAGAACCCAGCTATTCTCGTTCCAGTTGGTGACGGACAACTTGCATTTGCTCCATGGTTGCCATACGGTGATATTACCGATGGACTCGAAATTGATATGAAGTTTATTGTCTTCATTATCAAGGCTCAAACGGAACTGCATAACCAGTACAACGAAACCGTTGGTAATGGTATTCTCGTTCCACAGGGTGGTCCCGGTGGTATGCCCAATGCTATGTCCGGCATGCCTTCAGGTGCACCATCACTTCAGATTAGCGGTTCGTGACAAGGATCTAAATAATGGCTAAAAATTCCGCTCAATTTTCCAAGCACGTCAATAATATGATCAAGGTTGGAAGTCCCAGAAATACCAAGAAGAAAAAAGGAAATACTCCTACAACAACTTCTAGATCGGGAAATGGAAAGAAAGTCCGTTAACTTTCCTGCGGACGTAGCTCAGTTGGATAGAGCAGCGGACTTCTAATCCGCAGGTCGAAAGTTCAAGTCTTTCCGTCCGTGTTATATTATGAATCAAAGAAAATTTGATAAGTTATCTCAGTTCGCTTTACCGTATGCCCTAGAAAGTACACGACAAAAGAAACACGTTTCTTTGATTATCGTTAGAAACAATGTAATCGCTGTTGGTATCAATCAACTAAAATCACACCCAAAAGCCAAACAGATTGGATATAGATATGATGAAGTTCATTCAGAACTTGATGCACTGCTCAGATGCAAAGAGAGAAAAAATCTTGAATTGGTTAACTTTAGGTTTAACCGGTTTGGTCATTCTCGTTTATCTCGCCCTTGTTCTCTCTGCTGTCCATGGTGTAAGTTGATGTTTGATAAAATATACTACACTACCCGAGAGGGTTATGAAAGGCTAGACTATTAATGAAAACTTTTATGCTACTACAAGAAGTAATTCACCTTCCCACTAAGAAAAAAGGCACTGTCGTCTCCACTAAACTCGATGTAAATGGGGAGCAACTGATTGAGGTTAAATATGAAAATGGTACGAGTGGATGGTCAATACCCAACGCACTCACTTCATTCATCCAAGATAGTGTCGAACACACCGGTGAATTTCTTTCGGAATAGGTTGACACAATTTAAATTTGTGGTATAATATGTCCATGGCTCCGTAGCCCAATTGGCAGAGGCAGTGGACTTAAAATCCATACAGTGTGGGTTCGAATCCCACCGGAGCTATTCTAGATATTAATAATCTGTCGATCCAATTCCATAATCACTTCCATAATTAACATTTAGGCTTCTGTCAAAAGATACTGGTCCGCCTGGACGGTTACTATTTAGTTGTTCTTCTGACATTCGGTTTGCTGTTTCTGGATAATCTCTTGCATATTCAAAATTAGATGAAGTCCTATACTGAGGTGGTACTGTTACGAAACCATGCATTCTTTCAAATGGGATTGAATATACACCATCAATCGAAAATTCTCCACCCATACCATTCCTAGTACCACAGTAAAAGTATATAATAGCCTCTTTAGTGAATCTAGGCTCAAAGATAAAGAAGTTACCTTCTGTCTTTGGATATACCACACCAGAACTAACAAATACACTATCAATCGCCCCAATCGCTTCGGATCTATTGAATGTGCCTTCTCTAATATATGATAATCGAAAAGGTAAATTTATACCATTTGGTCCCCTATAATTAGAAGGATCAGTTTGATCTATGATATATGTTATTCCCCTAGTTAGAGTCAACCTTGGTGATTTGACACCGTTGATCATATAATAAAAGTTATCGTTATTGTCAACACCAACGGTTATCTTTAATGTTTCTATACGGAGAAATTGAGTACCATCGTTGACGAATGATATGTTTTCGTTACCGAGAGCAGATGATATCGGATTAATATTTCGATATAATTTAATTTCAGATGTTACGCCGATTCTATCTTCTTCTATTGCTGCTGTTGCACCCAAGATAAGTACCTCAGTTCCATTTGGATCTAGATAGAAATCATCTACTCTAAACGCTTTATTGTTTGTTACACTATCTGAGATTGTAACATAATCATTCACCCTAGCCCCCATGCTGGTAAGTGATGGTGATGACTCATTTCCAAGATAATTTTTTATAAAGAATTTTTCTCTACCAGTACCGGCTGTTCCTAAAAGATCAATTTGTGGTACGTCAGAAAAATAATCAGAAGAATATCTAAGCACACCAGTTGGTATATTAGTAAGTGTATCAAATGTAGCTGAAATAACTGTATCCCGGAACATACCTTCGAATGTATATGTTCCAGATATATCTGCATATATTTCAGTATTTGGATCGTAGTAGCCACCATGTACTATGGTGAATGTATTTCCTGATACTAAAGTATCAGACAGCGCCTTCAGATAGTTCAAATCTTTTTTGGTTTGTGATGCAGTAAAATCTAATACAGCACTATTTCCACTTATGATAACATTTGGAGTTGATGA
>Ga0209634_1001131_pt1 | contig 19898 bp, 6 predicted proteins | sample LinPmetageLP40_FD_184043 | JGI IMG/M metagenome (GOLD analysis project Ga0209634, IMG submission 184043) | Marine viral communities from the Pacific Ocean - LP-40 (SPAdes) (version 2) | ecosystem: Environmental > Aquatic > Marine > Oceanic | place: Pacific Ocean | collected 2010-08-26 | reverse complement strand
CCAGAAGAACCAGATGAACCAGATGTTCCACCAGAACCAGATGTACCTCCACTTCCAGAAGTTCCACCAGAACCAGCAGTACCATCAGTACCAGAAGAACCAGATGTTCCACCAGAACCAGATGTTCCACCAGAACCAGCAGTTCCATCAGTACCAGAAGAACCACTTGTTCCACCACTTCCTGCAGTACCATCAGTACCAGAAGAACCAGATGAACCAGAAGTTCCAGATGAACCACTTGAGCCACTTGAACCAGATGAACCACTTGTACCAGATGTACCAGCAGTACCAGCAGCTGGTTCCCATTCTGAACCTGTGTATCTAAATATGTTAGTATCAGTTGAGTTATAATATAATTGTCCAAGCTGACCACCAGCAGGTTCTGAACTAAAGACTGGAATTACTACCGAATCTTTAATTAATACTGAACCTGTAAATTGATGTGAATCAGTACTCTCATCACCAAACACATTCGAACCCGATGCGTAAATTACTGATGATGAAATAAATGTTGTTATTAATTCGTTTGAGGTGATTGTTCCATTTACAGCTAAATTATTACCAACTGTTAAATCGTTAGATATATTTAAATTATTTGCTATATCTGCTGAACCCGTTACTTTTAAATCAGTTCCTACTAATAAGAATGTATCTACTTGTGCATTACTTTTAAAAACACCACTACCAGTTACAATAAGATAATCTCTTACAGTAACACCAGTTTCTACTCTAAGTCCTTTATTGGGAGATATTATAGCTTCAATTGAACCTGATTTTAATCTATCTATATCACCTAATGCATCAGCAGGTATATTATATAGTCCACCACCATCTCCTTTATATAAAGATGCTGATAAATCTCCAATTATATTTGTATCTCCAGTTATGTTTGTAGGTACATTTACTTCGAATGAAGTTCCACTTAAAACTGATGCGGTAGCTGAACCTTCAGCTATTCTACCAATATCACCAGTAAGTGCAGTTGTTGGAATACTTTCTAATTGAGAACCATCTCCTTTAAATGAACCAGTAAATGAACCACTATATGAAGATGCAGTTATTCCACCTTCGACATTCAAAGACGTATTAATATCAACCGATGAGGTTGATATGTTTAATTGTTCTACACCTTGAACATCAATCGAAAGTAAGCTTTGACTGACTTGATTTATTCCGTTAGGGTTCTTTCCTCCGTATTTCATTAACCTCTATTTATGATATCTCTAATACTGATACAATAACATCTGCTGAACTATTAACATTAGATGTTACAGTTATCGAATCGTTTGCTTCTAAAACTACTTTTTGTTCACCACCAACTAAAATTGTGGATGAACCATTTGGGATAACTGCTCCTTTTACTAAATATTTAGTAACACTAGCAGAATTATCAGTTATTTGTACATCTACATAAATGTTTTGAGATACAATATTTGCTACATTTATACCAATCACAGTTGTTGATGTTGCAGCTGGTGTTGTGTAAACACCTAACCCACTTGTTCCAGCAGGTCCTTTTATACTATTTTTAAATATATTTGCCATATCTTATCCTAATGCTATTGAGAATGCTAAAGCAGAATCCAATACATCTACACCATCAACAGAAAAACTATTGTTTGGTGTTAAATTTATTGAACCACTTACTTCAACAGAACCACTATTAATAATACTTACACCACCATCGGTATTTTCCGTACCAACAGTTAATGATTGTTTTATAGTTAAATCGGTAAATTCAGCCTGTTCAACTGCAATATCTCCAATAAAAGAACCACTAAATGAACCGGTGTATGAACCTGTAAATGACCCACTTAATTCAGCGTATGCCGAAGGAGCCTGTGTAATCGAACCGGAAAAACTAGGTTGGTCTATTCTCATTTGATAATTACCTTTACTTTGATATAAATATTAAATAAATATCTTTTAACTTCTAAGAAGGGATGTTAGGCCAAGTAATATCGTATGGGTCTGATTGATTTGTTATATCTCTTAGTGATTGTCTATATGTTTGCCAATCTGTTAGGGTTGAACCTGATATTGGAGAATCATTAAATTGAGTCCAATCAGATTCAGATAATAACGAATCTCTACTACTTCGTACTTCCGACCATTTTATTTCTCTTCTCTTATTAATTGTTTCTGTATCCGCATCGGATATTGTATATGTTTGTATATAAATTGAACCAGATAATGTTGGTGTTACTTCAGTTACATCTTTAGAATCATCATTATCATAACCACTACTTTTCATCTCAACTTGGTAAATGTTAAATGATTCTAATAAACTATCTGTGATAATTGTTGGGAAACTTGTGTTCGGATTCTCATTTTTTAAATTTTGAACCGAATATGGATAAGTTATTGTTGAGCCTGAAACTTTTAAGTACATATCTTTTTATTTAAATGTTGCTGGTATTGAACTGAAATTAGTTAAATTATTACAAAATGCAAAACAATCCGTACCAATCGGACTTGCACCTCTTTCAAATATCTCATCACCATTAGAATCAGCTGGTGTTACACCTGTTAATAAGTTGGCTGTTGTTGCCATATTAAATGCATTAGAAAATGTAGTAACTTGTTGGTTATTAGTAAAAAATTGAGTTGGAATACCAGCCACCTTTCTACAGTTTCTAAATACCGATTCAAAGTTTACCACTAAAGGATTGTTATCAAATAATCCAGATGGTATTGTTGTTAAATTTAATAATGCGTTAAATGTACCAGAAAAAGATGTTACAGCTGTATTATTATTAAATAAACCAGATGGTATTGATGTTATTCCTGTACAAAATACAAATGTGTTAGTAAATGAGACTACATTTGATGAAAAATCAAATATACCATTTGGTATTATAGTAATTCCAGTTTCTCTAAATGTGGAGTTAAATCGTTTTACACTATTTAAACCATCATTTAATGTTGCGTTATTAGAACCATCAGCTGGGATAGTTGTTAAATTAATACATCCGTAAAAATCTACTTCTTCTAATTGAGTTTTTCCCCAATCATCAACTGATTTATATAAGTTTTTATATAAAGGGTCATTACCCACACTAAAGCCTGTACAATATCCATTAATTGTAATTTGATAAGTTCCAGCTGCTGAATATGTGTGAAATCTATCTGAAGATGAAGTTGAAAAAATTGTGAAATCTCCACTACCATCTCCCCAACTTACTGTTATGTTAGGTTGCTTTCCACCTGGCGCAGTAATCGGTAACTCAAATTGAGTATTTGCCGATGTTGTTTGTATTGTAAATTTAAAAGGTCTCAATTGTCCTGCTTCTATTGTTAGTAATCTTCTTGCTATACTCATAATTCATAACTCATTAACTTATATTATTTGCACTTAGGAATCCATAATAACTACTCCCCCCATCATAAGTATAGAATACTAATATATCTTTTCCAGTTCCTGTTAATGTTGGGGCTGCTCCATTTGCCCATTGTATTTCTGATGGCCAAGTAGTAGTTGCTGTTCCACCACTTCCATCTTCCATTACCAACGTAAATCCAATTGCACGAGGACCTGTTGGTTGTCCTGATATACTGATTGTAATATTTCCAGTTCTTCTAATACTAAAATTATTAGCAGTTATTAAAGATATATTTACACCACCATTTTGATTTCCTAAATCACTATAAGTTTCATGATAGTATTTAGAGTATGTTAGCTGCCCAACCTCTAAGGAATCATTTATATTTGTATTTCCAAGTACATTTAATACAGTTCCGTTAAATGTTAAGTTTGATTCCGCCGTTGCAGTTCCATCACCATCCATAGTAAGAACTCTATCCGTACCATCATCAGTAACTTCTAAGAATCCACTTGAACCAGAACTACCAGATGAACCACTTGAACCACCACTACCAGATGAACCATCAGTACCTAAACCAGACGTACCCGATGTTCCAGAAACACCTGATGAACCGAATAAAGTTCCATCTTGTCCAGATGTTCCAGAAGAACCATTTGAACCCTCTGCTCCAGAAGAACCAGATGTTCCAGAAGAACCACTTTCTCCACTCGTACCAGAAACACCTGATGAACCAAATAACGTTCCATCTTTTCCAGATGTTCCAGATGTTCCACTTGAACCAGAAGAACCAGATGTTCCAATGGAACCACTTTCTCCACTCGTACCAGATGAACCTGATGAACCAAATAGAGTACCATCTTGTCCAGATGTTCCAGATGTTCCAACAGAACCACTTTCTCCACTCGTACCAGATGAGCCACTTTCTCCACTCGTACCAGATGTACCCGATGAACCGAATAAAGTACCATCTTGTCCAGATGAACCAGACGTTCCAGATGTTCCTTGTGAACCACTTATACCCGATGTTCCTTTTTCTCCACTTGTACCACTACTACCACTACTACCACTACTTCCAAAGAATGTACCATCTTGTCCAGATGTTCCACTTGTACCAGCAGAACCAGAAGAACCAGATGTTCCAGTAGAGCCTGAGGTTCCATTTGTTCCAGTTGAACCACTACTTCCGAAGAAAGTTCCATCTACTCCAGATGTACCAGATGTACCAGATGTACCAGCTGAACCAGTTCCTCCACTCGTACCAGATGAACCAGATGTTCCAGTAATACCTGAAGTTCCAGAAGAACCGAATAAAGTACCATCTACTCCAGATGTTCCAGCAGAACCACTACTTCCAGAAGTTCCAGAAGAACCAGCTCCTGATGTTCCAGAAGAACCATCTACTCCAGTTGTTCCAGATGAACCAAAAAATGTTCCATCTACTCCAGATGTACCAGAAGAACCAGATGAACCAGATGTTCCACCAGAACCAGATGTACCAGCTCCAGAAGTACCAGAAGTACCAGCATCACCAGATGAACCTGATGAACCGAAGAAAGTTCCATCTTGTCCAGATGTTCCACTTGTTCCAGAAGAACCAGAAGAACCTAATCCACTTGTTCCACTACTTCCATTTTGTCCAGATGTACCAGATGAACCACTACTTCCGAAGAAAGTTCCATCTTGTCCAGATGTACCACTACTTCCTATTGCGGATGTACCACTTGAACCAGATGAACCAGATGAACCAGATGTTCCGCTTGTTCCAGATGTACCAGAAGAACCCGATGAACCACTACTTCCGAAGAAAGTTCCATCTTGTCCAGATGTACCACTTGTTCCAGAAGTTCCATCTTGTCCATCCTCTCCAGATGAGCCTGATGAACCAGCAGTTCCAGAAGTACCAGATGAGCCAAAGAATGTTCCATCTTGTCCACTACTACCACTGCTTCCAGAAGTTCCATCTTCTCCATCTTCTCCAGTTGTTCCACTTGAACCAGATGAACCAGCCGTTCCAGTAGAACCACTACTACCGCTTGTACCAGCAGTACCACTACTTCCTATTGCTGATGTTCCGCTTGTTCCAGCTGAACCAGAAGAACCAGAAGTTCCAGATGAGCCTGATGTTCCGCTTGTACCACTACTACCTTCTGCTGATGTTCCACTTGAACCAGAAGTTCCAGAAGAACCAGAAGAACCTGCGGTTCCAGTTGAACCACTACTTCCACTCGTACCAGAAGAACCAGTATCACCTTTATCACCAACTGCAACTAAAGATACAACAATATCATCACCATTTGTGAAAGGAGAGGTTGTTGAGAAACCTGTATTTGATAAATCACTAAGAGTCCACCAATCACCATTATCGGTTAATTCACCTATTGCAAATAATAAGTATTCATCAGTATTGAACTTTTTAGCAATTCGTATATGTGCTTTTACTGCTGAAGTAACGGAGTCCATCGTTTCCATAAACGATTGAACACTTCCCCCATCATCATCAGTTTCACTAATATAAATTTCATTACCTATATTTTGTGAAGAGTTATTTATTCTAAGTCTACCAGCAGATGGTTCTGAATTTCCTATTGCTGATGCGAATGTGTAATCGAATGATGCTCCACCGAAGTTACCATCTTTACCACTTGTACCACTACTACCTTCTGCAGATGTTCCAGATGAACCAGATGTTCCGCTTGAACCAGATGAACCTGAAGTTCCATTTGAACCACTTGTTCCAGAAGTACCAGCAGAACCAGAAGAACCACTTGTTCCAGATGTACCAGAAGAACCCGATGAGCCAGAAGTTCCACTTGTACCATTACTACCACTTGTTCCACTTGTTCCACTACTTCCGCTTGTACCTTCTGAACCTGTTGTTCCAGATGTTCCACTACTTCCACTACTTCCAGAAGTACCAGCCGTACCACCACTTCCAGATGTTCCACTTGAACCAGAAGTTCCTGATGTTCCACTACTTCCCGCCGTACCACTTGTTCCAGAAGTTCCGCTTGAACCAGAACTACCAGATGTTCCATTCGTACCAGAGGTTCCAGATGTACCAGCTGAACCACTACTACCCTTTTCCCCACTCGTACCACTTGTACCACTTGTTCCAGACGTACCATTAGTACCCGTTGAACCACTACTACCACTACTTCCACTCGTACCAGCGGAACCAGAAGAACCTTGTTCTCCACTCGTACCACTACTACCACTACTTCCACTACTTCCGCTTGTTCCAGAAGAACCAGAAGAGCCTGATGAACCAGCAGTTCCCGAAGTACCAGATGTTCCACTTGAACCAGATGAACCAGAAGTTCCACTGCTTCCTGAAGAACCACTACTTCCACTACTTCCACTCGTACCAGATGAGCCTGATGAACCAGCAGTTCCAGATGTTCCAGAAGAACCACTGCTTCCACTACTTCCACTTGAACCAGAAGTTCCCGATGAACCAGAAGAACCAGAAGAACCGCTTGTACCAGATGTTCCGTATTTATTTACTATCTCAATCTGACCTATCATTGCTGAATGGTTTGCACATTGATAAACTATATCAGTTGCATCTTCAGGTATTCTATATCGTATTAATGTTGATGTACTATGGTTTCCATTTGCTGGGTCATTATTTGTTGTACCTGGTACTGAATTAGTATTTCCACTTCCCAATCTCAGTGCAAATGGATGTCCATTACCTACACCACTTACATCGAAATAATATAATTCACCTCTTACTAATGTTAGTTTTGGGAAAGTTCCTGCATATCCATTGAATGAATAATTGAAACCATCATTTATTACTGTATATAATCTACCACCTTCTCTACCTGATGAACCAGAAGTACCACTTGTTCCAGAAGAACCACTACTACCACTTGTTCCAGAAGTTCCACTCGTTCCAGATGTTCCACTTGTTCCACTTGAACCAGATGAACCACTACTTCCGCTTGAACCAGATGAACCACCAGTACCAGATGTACCAGAAGAACCTGAAGTTCCTCCACTACCACTAGTCCCAGAACTACCAGATGAACCAGATGTACCACTAGTCCCAGAACTACCAGATGTTCCAGATGTTCCAGATGAACCAGAAGTTCCAGATGAACCTGAGGTTCCAGATGTTCCACTACTTCCAGATGTTCCAGTTGTTCCAGATGAACCTGAAGTTCCAGAGGTTCCAGAAGTTCCAGATGTTCCTCCACTACCAGATGAACCACTTGTTCCAGATGAACCAGCAGAACCAGATGTTCCAGAGGTTCCAGCAGAACCACTACTTCCAGATGAACCAGAAGTACCACCACTACCACCTGTACCAGATGTTCCACTTACAGCAGTTACATCTCTTTTAAAAACTCTTCCAGTTGATTCATCAATAACAAGAACTGTATCTGAACTACCTGTTACTAATCCTATAAGTTGTGCACTACCTGTTACTACTAAACTTCCACTTACTTCAAATCTTCCAACGAATGAACCAGTTCCAGTTGTTGGTAAGAAATTTTCTCCAAGAAAATCACCAGCGTTTAATGCAAATGATGCAGTTTGTGCATAAGAAGCAGAAAGTACGGTCATTGAAGAAGTTTGGTCATTTCTTACATAATCTTCAGCAGATACAGCATTAACCGCATAAGATGCTGATTCAGCGTATGAGGCTGAAAGAACAGTCATAGATGCCGTTTGGTTAGTTCTTACAAAATTATCAGTATTAAAATCACCAGCATTAATGGCAAAAGAAGCAGTTTCAGCGAATGATGCTGAAAGAACTGTCATAGATGCCGTTTGGTCACTCTTTATAAATTGTGATAAGTTTGAAAGTTCAGCAAGTGATGCAGAATCAAACCCTGCTAAATTTGATGCAGTATTAGCGTTTTCTGCAAAATCTGCATATGATGCAGAAAGAACAGTTCCTACTACATTACTACCTTCTACAAATCCAGCTAATCTACCACCACTACCAATTACTGCTTGTCCACTTGTCAATCCACTAAATGTTACTCTAATAGATGAACTATTAATTGATTCAATCGATTGTGGAATAATTTGTCCATTAGAACCAGTTTCATAAATTTGAACTACTGGGTAATCAAGAGCAAAATTATGTTGGAATGTTATTTGAGTTACATCTGAGAATGGGAATATAGCTGTATCACCAAATTGAGATACAGGTCTAAATTTATTAGCATCCGTATCAAATACTAAAATATCTAAATCATCAGGTATATCTACACCAACATTTTCACCTTGATATGAACCTACAAATGATGAAGTAATTCTTGGTGAGAATATTTCATCAGTTACAGTTATTTTAGATGCACTTACATCATTTTGGAAATTAACTTCTCCGAAGAACGTTGAACCACTATCGATAGACCTCACTACAAATCCATCATCAGGATTTACCGATGCGGTTACCGAACCACTAAGAATTCTACTTTGGTCTAATCCTTCAATAGCATCAGCAGGTATATTAAATAATCCCTCACCACTACCACTAAAGAATCCACTACCAGATGGAATAGTTACACTTCCACTAATATTAAGTGAACCAGTAAACGTTGAACCTAATTCAGGTGAAAATACCGTAAATCCTTGAGTTGGTTCAACCGAAGCACTTATACCACCACTAATAATAAGAGGTAATGATAAATCTTCCAATGCTTCAGCTGGTATGTTAAATAAACCTCCTCCATCACCAGCGAATAATGTACCACTAATTTGGTTGTTTACAACAAAACCTTTATCTGGTGAAACTGATGCAGTTGTTGAACCAGATATAATTCTATCTAATTGTAAATCTTCAAGTGCATCTAATGGTATGTTAAATAAACCTCCACCATCTCCTTTATATAAAGAGGCAGTTATTGATTCCGAAACATGTAATGAACCACTAAATTCTATTTTAACTGAACCTGAGTTGATATTTGGGTCTAAGTTTTCTACTCTAAAGAAACCAGCAGGGTCAACTGAGGCAGTTACGGAACCAGTAAATATTTTTGATGAATCAATTGCTAAGTTAGCAATATCAATGTTTGTAATTCCACTACCATCACCAGTAATAATTCCACCTACATTTAAGGATTCTGAAATATTTACAGAACCACTTAAAGATGTTAATATACTTGAACTTGAATTGTTACTGAATACTTTAAATTCAGTTAAATCCAATGATGCTGTTGCCGAACCACTTTCTAAATTGTTTAATGTAAGTGCTAAATTAGCAATATCAATATCGGTTAGTCCACTACCATCTCCACTAAATATACCACCACCACCAACAGTTATCGAACCAGATGTTACAATTGAACCAGTAAATTGTGAACCACTTTTAGGTGCAGTTACTACAAATGTATCACCACTTGCAACCGATGCTGTTGCTGAACCACTTGATATAAGAGGAGCAGCTGCTGCATTTACATTTTCTAAGTTTGAACCATCACCAAAATAAACTCCACTATATGAACCACTAAATGAACCACTTAATACTAAATCACTACTTCTATTTTCAAATCTACTTGATGTTGCAGAATATACTAAGATATCATTATTAGATGCTGTACTAATGTGTACATCATGTAAATCAGATAAACTTTCTCCTAATTGAGGTCTAACTAATAAATTAAGAGTTTGCCCAGTTATAGTAGTTATAAATGCTATTGAAGATTTTAAATTTGGTGCTTGTGGTTTTTCATTTGTTAAACCACCCGGTCTTAATGGGTCAGAATATAACGTTTCACCCTCTACCCATACAGAACCAGTATATTTTAATCCAGCCGTTTCTAAATCAGTAATATTTAAATCACTAACATAACCAAACCAAGTTGCAAATCCCTGTCCATCATTTTGAATATCTTCGGTAAGTAAACCAACTATTTTATCTTCATCATAAGTACCATCCGTAATTGCCTTAACAACACTTAATCTATTTAGAGAAGTAGGTTGTGAGGGTGCTACCATCACTAAAGTACCAGTTTCTAAAGTAGCTCCAGTTTTATTTACTACATATGGATAGTATAAGTTCTGCCCAAGTTGTAATGATGCAGTTTCACCACCCATACCCAAATCAAGAGTACCTTCAGTTTCATTCCATTTTAATCTACCAGGAATTGTTTCATATGAATTATTACCAATTTGAAAATCAACTATTGATGATGATACAAAGGATGCAGATACGTTTGGTGATTGTAATAATGTTGCTGAAGAAACTCCACTAACATCTAATCCACCCGTTACATTAGTATTACCTATTAATCTTATTTGAGCTATTGTTGGCGCTTCTGCTAATTTTCTAACTTTATTACCAAACGATGCAGAAGTTTCTGTATAGTAGAATAATACGTTTGGTGAAGTTGGAGTTACTTCTATGTTTATATATGCTCCAGTTGTCCCAGCTGCAGCTGCTCCAGATGTAATAGTTGTAGTATATTCAACCCCACCTTCTAATGTTCCATCAAATGTTCTTGAGAATTTAAGTGGATGAAGTAAGTTTGATGAATCTGATAAATCAAAATAATAAGAAGTATTATCTAAAAGTTTTAATTTTGGTTTTGGTAATCCCCTTATAAAGAATTTATTATCAGCAACTGTTACAGATTGACTTATTGGTATATTTTCAAAAATAGCTGATTCAGATACAATTAATCCACCAGAAATTATAGTATCACCTGCTATATTAATATCACCCTCTATTGATGCTGATGAATTTACTTTAAATCCAAATGCTGGATTAACCGATGCAGTTACACTACCACTTGCTATAAATGATAACTCTTCTACTTTCTCAGCAAGAGCTGAAAGAGGAATATCAAATAAATCCCTACCACTACCACTAAAGAATGAAGCACTGATTTCAGTACCCTTAATAATATTAGAATCAACATCACCGGTAACTAATATAGAACCAGTTACAATAACAGTATCGTTAATTATGGTTTTAGTAATTGGATAATTTAGTACTTTTTGAATTTCACCACCCATTCCATTGTGATTAACACAATAGTAATATAATGTATCAGGTGTATCTGCGTTTATTGTAATAGTAACCTCAGAACCATCTGAACCAGCTTCAGTACTTCCAGTATCTACACTACCAGTAAATGAAACACCACCCGCATGTGTACCATGTTCGGTTGTTGAAAATCTTAATGGGTGAGTTGAATTTGATACATCTGATTGATTAAATCTATATGTACTACCACTTACTAAATAAAGTAAAGGTTGTCTATATCCATCTATTTCATATTTGTTACCATCATCGGTAGAAATTACTTTTACAATTTTTTCTAAATTATCAGGAGCCCATGTAGTAGATGCAGATACTATTAAACTACCACTTGTAGTTATACCTCCATCAAATCTACCAGTTGAATTTACTTCAAATCCTCTATCTGGATGAACTGATGCGGTTACTGAACCACTTGATATTTGGAATGCATCTTCAGATAGTGCTGATTGGGGAATGTCGAATAAATCTCTACCACTACCACTAAAAAATGAAGAGCTAACTTCATCAGCTACAATCGTTGGAGTAGTAATTGATTCAGTTACATTTAATGTTCCATCTATTTTTAGATTATCTTCAATTCGTGAATCTAAATATGGGAATTCATTAACAACATTAATAACGGCAGGCCCAGCCATATTAGCATGATTCAAACAATAGTAGTAAAATGTCGATGGTGTTTCTGCTGTTACTGATATACTAACTTCAGAACCTGCGGTTCCAGCCTCAATACTACCAGTATTTACACCTGAGATATATTCACTTCCAGAAGCATGGATACCATTTAATGTTGTAGAAAATTTTAGTGGGTGAGTTGAATTTGATACATCTGATTGGTCAAATGTATAAGTACTACCATTTACTAAATATAAATTTGGATACTTTTGTCCATCTATAAAATATTTGTTACCCTCATCAGTTGAAACAACAGTAACTATTTTTCTTAAATTATCTTTTATTTGATTTGATGATGAAATAAATACACTACCACTAATAGTTACATCATCTTCAAATCTACCAGTTGAGTTTACTTCAAATCCTTTAGTTGGATGAACCGATGCGGTTACTGAACCACTTACAATTCTAAATGCTTCTTGTGTTATTGCTGAAAATGGTATATCAAATAGATTAGCACCACTACCACTAAATATCGAACCACTACTTAATTTTAAACTACCACTAAATATAGAACCACTTTCAACTGAAGTTACTACAAACCCATCACTAGGATTAGTTGATGCAGTTACACTACCACTTGCAATTAATGGGGATGTTTCAGAAAGTGCTGATAATGGTATATCAAATAAGTTTTTACCACTACCACTAAATATACTACCACTACTTAATCTAACACTACCACTAAATATAGAACCACTTACAAGTGAAGTTACTAAAAATCCATCTTCAGGTGAAACCGAAGCAGTTACACTACCACTAGCTATTAATGGAGATGTTTCAGAAAGTGCTGATAATGGAATGTTGTTTAACTCAGAACCATCTCCTGCAAATGAACCACTAAAAGAACCAGTTGATTCATCTACTATAATTTTTGGAACATCTAATGTTTCTGTTATAGAAACACTACCACTAAATTCAGATTTTACTGAACCTGTTCCGAATACTTTAAATGTACCATCGGGTAAAACCGATGCGGTTACTGAACCTGTTTCAATTAGGCTAGAAACCAATGCATCTTCAACTAATGCTGATTTTGGAATATCAAATAGTTCAGCACCACTACCACTAAATACCGAACCACTACTTAATCTAACGCTACCACTAAAAGTAGAACCACTAAGTTCAGATTCTACAACAAATCCAGTTTGTGGGTCAACTGAAGCAGTTATACTACCACTTGATATGAATTTAGCTTCTCTAGATACTAATGATTCTATTGATTCTTGTGCATCAGTTGAGAGTGCTGAAAATGGTATATCAAATAGATTAGCACCACTACCACTAAATGAACCTATTTGTGCTTCTACATTACCACTAACTAATAAAGAACCACTTAGTTCAGTTGTTATTGAACCCGTTCCTTGTACTCTAAAAAATCCATCAGTTGAAACCGATGCAGTTACCGAACCCGTTTGAATTAGGTTAGAAATAAGTGCATCCTCTGTTAATGCTGAACGAGGTATATCAAATAAATCCTCACCACTACCACTATATTTTGAACCAGATGATAGTGTTATATTTCCGAAGAATGTTGAACCACTATCTGGTGAAGTTACTACAAAACCATCATCAGGACTAACCGATGCGGTTACTGAACCACTTCTTATAAATGCTGATAGAAGTGCATCCTCTGTTAATGCTGAACGAGGTATATCAAATAAATTTTCACCACTACCACTATATTTTGAACCACTATTAAGTTGAATAGCCCCACTAACAAATAAAGAACCACTTAGTTCAGTTGTTACTGAACCAGTTGAAAACACTCTAAAAAATCCATCAGGTGAAACCGATGCGGATACTGAACCAGATGTTATTAAATTTGAAAGTAGTGCATCATCAGATAAAGCAGATATTGGAATATTGAATAAATTTTCACCACTACCACTAAAGAATGAGCCAGATGATAGGAATATTGAACCACTAAATGTAGAACCACTTTCTTCAGATGTTACTACAAAACCAGTATCAGGTGATACAGAAGCAGTTACTGCTCCACTAATAATTAAATTCGTTTCTAATGCATCTTCAGTTAATGCACTTTTTGGTATATTGAATAAGTTCTCACCACTACCACTAAATGAAGAGCCACTATTAAGATTAACGTTTCCACTAACAAATAACGAACCACTTAGTTCAGTTGTTACTGAGCCAGTTCCAAATACTCTAAAAAATCCATCAGTTGATACTGAAGCAGATACTGAGCCTGTTGTTATTAGGTTAGAAAGTAGTGCATCATCAGTTAATGCACTTTTTGGTATATTAAATAAATTCTCACCACTACCACTAAATGTTGAACCACTGTTAAGTTGTAAGTTACCACTAATAAAAGTAGAACCACTTAGTTCAGTTGTTACCGAACCAGTTCCAAATACCCTAAAGAATCCATCGGTTGATACTGAAGCAGATACCGAGCCAGTTGATATGAGTGCAGAAACTAATGAATCAGGTGCAAGTGCTGAACGAGGTATGTTAAATAAGTCCTCACCACTACCACTAAATGTTGAACCTGAATTTATTTGTATATTTCCACTAACAAAAGTAGAACCACTTATAGTAGTATCCCCAAATACATCTAATGAACCAGTTACTTCAACTGAACCTGTAAATTCTTGCTTATCTGTTGATACTTCACCAAATCTATTTGAACCTGAAGAAAATATTATTGAAGATGAAATAATTTCAACAATTAATTCTCTTGCAACTATTCTATTATCAACAATTAAATCACCAGTAACTTTAACATCACCAGTAACATCCATATCTCCATCAAATGATGATGATACATTTACTAAAAATCCAGTATTTGGTGAAATTGATGCTGATGCAGAACCTGATAATAATCTTACTGCTTCTGGAAGGTTATTTAATTCAGAACCATCTCCAGCAAATGAACCACTAAAAGAACCTGTTACTTGGTCTAATTGAAGAGTAGTAACAAATAAACGATTTCCCTCAGAATCAGAGGCAACCAATGCAATCGAACCAGATGAAAGTGAACCACTTATTGGAACACCTAAATTTGGTTCAGCTTCATTTAATCGTAGATATTCGTACCTATCTTCAGAAACATTAATAGGTTTTACTACTTTAACCTTCCCGCTTAATAATTGGCTCATTTATTATTAGTCTTAGTATATAATTATTCGTTTGCACTTTCAAGAATAGATAATATCACCGTTAAATTTGTAGAACCTGATACAATTAGTGAAAATTGTTGTTCCAATACTAATTTACCTGCCACAATTGGTGATAATGAATCACCTGCTGGAATAGTTACATTAGTAATTAAATCTACGGGTTGTTGTCTAACTCTTGTTGGGTTTGATATCGTATCTGATATCGCTTTAATTAAATCAATGGATGCTGATAGCGAACCACTTTCTACTATCAGAGAATTATCGAAAGATTGTGTTACATCGTCTTGAAAAAATCTAGTAACATTAATAGAACCAGTTACTGATTCACCAATAAGTATTTGTTCTATTAATTTACCTGCGTAATCTATTGATTGATATGATGAAGTATAATAATCATTGGGTATTAAAATCTCACCATTCTTATTATAATAAGAAAGAGCGGCTTTTTTAGATTGTAATGTACCTCCACCAATTAAATCAGCCTCAACCCCATCCACTGCAGTTCTAACATATGCTTCAAAGAAGGAAGATGTAAAACTAAATGGAATTTGTGTTAAGTTATTTTGAAAATTTATGAATGCAGCTGATTCCTTTTCTAAAAAAGTTTGATTTTTTGCTATAAGTGCAGATGCACTTAAAAAACTACCCGAATTATCAATTGAATCCAATTGAGGAACTGGTAAATCCCTATTACTTGTTATACTAATAGTAACGGGCTCATTTATATCTCCAGTATTTGTTATTTGAGCAGATAATAAAATAGTTGAAACTCCTTTAGGAGCTGAGTAAACTATATCGTTATCACCTGTCAAAGTAGTAAGTACAGATTTAAATGCGTTTAGTGGTATTAATTCTTCTGCCATATCCTATATAAATATTTGATTTCTTTTTTATCCTTAATCTTGCAGTGCTAATGAGAATGGTGTTACAAGTGAGAATAATGATTTAGAGAATGTTCTACCTTCTAATGTACCAGAAGCTTGTTTAATAACAAGACCCCCACCAATTCTAAAGTCACCAAGTTCGTTACCTGATGTGAAGAATACTCTACCACCACCTATTTCTGTAATTTCTTTATCAGGATCAGGTATACCATCACCACCTTGATTAGGAGGTAATGCTTTATAAGTTACACCAGCACCTGCGTATGAGAAATCATGCCCAGTTGTAATAATCAAAGAACCAAACTCTTCAACTGGTGCTTGTCTAGCAACAAATTGGAATTGAGTTCTTAAATATCTATTAGTTTCTGCAGTTTCTAATTTTTGTTCGTTAATAACAACAGCTGCACTTCCATATACACCATTGTAATACGATTCAGCTGCTCTTATACTTCTTTCATTACCACCATAAGTAATATCGGTTACGATAGCATCTAAGATAAATCCAGTATCTCTATAACATTTTTCTTCATTGTAATCAAAGGTAGGGAATGCCGCGTTTGTGTACGATATTGCTTTACCTTGTAAAACTTTCTTAGCGTTTCTAAGTGCGTTTGCTCCATTTTTATTTAATAAGAATGGGAATACTAATTGTTTTTGTTTAATTATTTTTTCAGCCAATCCTTTTGAGAAATCAATACCATCAGTTGTTTGTGGTTTTTGTTCCGTTGTTGCGATTGAAGGAATATAGTAGTAGAATGTACCTGCTTGAACTGCTCTTTCATTACCACCATATGTTAAATCGGTAGCAACAGCATCAATTATGTATCCTAAATCTCTACTACAACTAACTTCGTTGTATTCGAACTCACTCCAAGATGAACTTAGATAAGCTATTGTTTCTTTTTGTATAAATGTTGTATTATCTCTCAATAATTGTACACCATTTTTAATTTCATCTGATGGAGTTGTATATAATAAATTCTGAACTACGTTTTGTGAAGTTCCGTTAGCGAATCTGATTCCATCAACAGTTGGGTCTAATTGATTTGCTTCTGAAGGTGTTCCTCCTTTTGTTGCTCTTGATGGGTATCTCCAATAGTATAATCCTGCGACTGTACTTCTTTCATTACCACCATAAACTAAATCCGTTATAGCTGCATCTATTATATATCCAGTATCTCTTCTACACTTATCTTCACTATAAGTTACATTACTCCAAGAAGATGATATAAATTCAATAGTTTCATTTTGTACGAAACTTCTATTATTTCTTAACAATTCAGCTGATGCGGATACTTCAGTAGTAGGTGAAACGAATGTTGCGTTCTCCAATACCTTTCCAGCTAATCTAGCAGAATAGTTAATTCCATCAATAGTTTGATTTAATTGCCCAATTGCAGGTATAATAACACTTACTGAATTTCGTTTAGTTCTAACAAACGTATGATTTGATTGAGGTAAATGTTTTACTGCCCCAGTTGATGCCGATACAAATGTATGAACTGATTGTGGTAAGTGTTTTACAGCGTTTGTTGATGCCGATACAAAAGTATGTATTGAACCACTTGCACTTCCACCATCTCCAACGTTAATTGTAAATGTTCCAGTTTGTCTTTCCAATCCATTTCTTGTAGCCGATACAAAAGTATGAGCTGATGTATATGATGATGCTCCAATGTTTATATCAAATGTGTTTGTAGTTACATTAGAAATTTCTAACCATCTTCCAGAAGGATTATCGTAACCAGCTCTTGGATAAGATTTTTCAACAGTATCCCCATCCAATACACAAGTATAACTTAATGAATTATCGGAAAGTTTAATATAATCACCATTACTGAAATTGTGATTATAGATTGTTAAAGTAATATCTCCAGTTGTTGCGTTGTAAGGAGCGTTAAATACAGTATGTGATGTTGTTCCAACTGAATTTATCACAATTGATTGTTCAGCATATGGGTCAGAACCACTTCTTGGATAAGAATGAGTTGTAGAATCACCATCTTGGTCACAAGTGAATGCAAACGATTCATTTTCTAATACTACACTTCTTCCAACTCCTAATCCGTGCTGTCCAACATTTACAACCATATCTCCACTCAATGCGTTGTAATTAACATCAGTTGGTGTAAATAATTTATTTGCAGCAGATATACCAACGTTAACTGTCATTGTAGTTCCAGTTATTGAAGTAATCTTTATTGAACGGGCTGCATAAGGGTCAATTCCAACTCTTGGATATGATTTAACTGATTGATTGTTATCCATATCACAAGTGAAAGCGAATGATTGAGGGTCTAATACGATTCCCTCACCAACACTTAAACTATGAGTTCCAGTTGTAATTACGAAATCACCCGTAGCTGGATTATAAGTAGCGTTAGTTGGGTTAAATTCTACATTCGGTCCAGATACTCCAACATTTACAGTTATAGTATCATTAGTTTTTGATGTTATTAATAATTTATTATTGTAAGCAGGTTGACCAATTGAAGGTAAACTATGTTCAGTTTTATTTCCATCCATATCACAAGTAAATGTGAATGATTCAGTTGATAATGATATACTATCACCTACATTGAAACGATGAGTTCCTACTGTCATTACAAAATCACCATTTGCTGGGTTGTAAGTAGCGTTAGTTGGTGTTACAAATACTGTTTTAGTAGCATCACCAGTAACTTGGTAGTTAAGTGTTGCATCTGATGGTTTTTCGAAGTAATACTCACCATTTACTTTACTTCTTTCATTTCCACCATATAAGAAATCAGTAGCAACACCATTTAAGATGTATCCAGTATCTCTCTTACATTTATCTTCATTATAATCGAATGTACTCCAAGAAGATGAGATATAAGCGATTACTTCGTTCTGAATAAATTCTTTATTATCTAAAAGAACTTTATTTCCAGCTAATTTTTCAATTGATGCCGTTACAAATATTTTACCTTCAACCAAATTACTTCCCAAATCACCCGCGTACTTAATACCTGTTGTTGTTGGTTCTAATTGAGTAGTTGTTGCTGTTGAAGGGTATTTGTAATAATATTCCCCAGCAATCTTACTTCTCTGAGAACCTCCGTAAAGTAAATCAGTAGAAACTGCATCTATAATATGTCCAACATCTCTCGCACAAGTTGCTTCTACAAAATCAAATCCTTCCCAAGAAGAACTTAGATATGAGATTGATTCAGATTGAATAAATCCTCTATTGTTTCTTAATAGTTCAACTGATGCTGATATTTGAGTAGATGGTGAATTAAATGTTGCTCCTTTTACAATTTGGTTTGCTAATTGTGATGCGTAATTAATACCATCAACAGTTTGTTGTGATTGAGAACCAGTTCCATTAGCTTCAGATGGGAATTGGTAGTAGAATTTAGCGTTTACCGAAGATGCCGATACAATTCCGTATCTTAAATCTTCTGCTACACCATTTACTATAAATCCAATATCTCTTCTACACTTAGCAGAATCATAATCGAATCCATACCAAGAAGATGAGATATATTCTACTACTTCATTTTGTATAAATGGTACACTTTCAGTAATTAAACCATATGCTGATAAGATATCTACATCAGTTGATACTGAACCATAATCAGTTGCTGGTTGGATAACACTTACTGATTCGTTTTGTGTTCTAACAAATGTATGAAGTGATTGTGGTAAGTGTTTAATAGCTCCATTTGATGCTGATATAAATGTATGTGGTGATTGAGGTTCGTGCTTCACAGCATTAGTTGATGCTGATACAAATGTATGTATTGAACCAGATGCACTTCCACCATCTCCTACATTTATAGTAAATGTTCCAGTTTGTCTTTCTAAACCATCAGTTGTAGCCGATACAAAAGTATGAGCTGATGTA
>Ga0209634_1001130_pt1 | contig 19909 bp, 23 predicted proteins | sample LinPmetageLP40_FD_184043 | JGI IMG/M metagenome (GOLD analysis project Ga0209634, IMG submission 184043) | Marine viral communities from the Pacific Ocean - LP-40 (SPAdes) (version 2) | ecosystem: Environmental > Aquatic > Marine > Oceanic | place: Pacific Ocean | collected 2010-08-26 | reverse complement strand
GTAGTATAATCTCACTACAAGGATTTGTTCCAAAATCATGCTCTGGATCTCGTCGACCATTACGTGCTGCAATCTTTTGTGCTGCGATACGACTAAAAATACCACGCTCTCCCGCCTTGCTTTCGTACATGGTTTGCATCTCAGCAAGGTATGCTTCAAAGTCAGGCTTATCTGTATATGCCACAGAATTATTAGCAAGTCGACGATGTCCATCGTTTTCCCACCAAGCTCCGGACTTAGCACGGGCCATACGTTGATCTGATAAATTTGACAAACTTATCAAAGCTGAACGTCGTACTCCTCCCACGACTACGATATCTGCTATCTTGCAGACTAGATCGTGACACTCAATACTAGTCAACTTACGACCATGTGCTTTACGAAATACACCTACTGTAAAGTTAAACAAATCAATCAAAGGCTCAGGACCCGAAGCTCTTCCACCAAATGTTTTGAGCCGTGCACCCGCAGGACGTACTTTACGCATATCCCACTTTGGTACTTTACCTGCATACAGCATAGCAATAAGCTCGCGGTATGCGCTTGCCCATCCCATTTTACTATCTGCAACTACAATTGTAGTATCAGTGTCAAACATACCTTCATTTACTACTGGAAGATTTGCAATGAAGTTACGCTCTACACTAAACCCTACGCCTGTGCCGCACATAAGAACATACATTAGCTCATCAAAAGCTCGTGGATGATCAATATGTAGATAGCTACAATTAAATCCTGCGACATTGTCGCGCTTTAAGGCTTCCCCAGCCGTCATCATACATCGCATTGATGGCATAACTTCGAGGTTGTAAATAGCGTTGTATATTTCTTGTGTCTCCTGGGAACCTTCTGTTAATTGCTCTCGTTCTACAAAAAAATCTATATACCGCTGGACGGTCTCGGCCCATGTCTCTCTCCTACCTTCTGATTCTAGCCATCGTGCATATCGGCTTTTGTGTATAAATTGTTGATACTGATCCATTTACTGGAGTCTCCTATTAATTTCTTCTATATTAGAAATACCTATTGCATCTTCGCAATGTGTTAATAAATCCATTAGTTCGTAGTTTTGTAATATACGCTCTGGATTTGCATTTAGTTCTTGTATATGTTTATACTTTCCTGGAATAGGAAGATTGTCATATATATTATACGCACTACCGTATTCTTTTAAAAGATCTGTTGCTCGTTTTGGTCCTATGCCTGTTATGCCTGGAACATTATCTCCTTTATCTCCAGTTAAACATTTAAAGCAAGCGTATTGCTCTCTCGTTACCTCATAATGTTCGTGCCAGTTTTCTACAGTTACTTCTTTTCGTGTAACATAAGAGAAGCGCATAACACCTTCTTGTATTAATAAGTCCCAGTCTCGATCACTAGAAATTAATACCATATCTTTAATATTATACTTTGTTTTATTTTTTACTAAGTAAGCGGCAAGGTCATCTGCTTCTACACCTGGAGCTCTTAGTACAGCATAATCTTCTTCTAGTAAAGAAAGAGTATTTTCATACTCATCAAAGAATTTTTTAAAAGCATCTGCTTCTTCTTCTGTCTGTTCTGCATACTTGTCTTTACGATTTTGCTTATAAGAAGGTAATATATTCTTTCTATATGAGGAAGAGCCTTGATCTGCCGTAATAATAATTTTACCACACTTATAAGAATTTGCTAGAGACTCTACTGTTTTTACATACTCATGACGAAAGTCAGTTCTTCCTTGGTGTTTCCATCGAAAAGCTAAGTTTAGAGCATCTACAACTAATGTCTTATTATCTTCGTTTTCAGTTATTTCATTAAAACTAAAACTCATCTATGAACCTCATATCTTTTTCTTCCTTTAACCATGGTTCTGCTAACATTACATAACATTCAAGGGTACTAATATACATATAATCAATATTTAGGGGTTGATCTTCTCCCACTACAAAGATAGGGGATCTGTTATATTTAAAGAAAAGTAAAGGCTCTTGTCCTCCTCCCTCTGCTTGTATACAGAGTTTTTTCCACCATCTAATTAAATTATTTGTTTTTGGCTGTGTAAACACTTTATCACTAAGAGGGGAGCTTTCGTAGTTTTTTACTTCTATGCAATATTTATTTTTTGCGTGTGGAACATACAAATCACCTTTGAGATACTCAAGAGCTCCAGAAGCAGGGACTCTCTCAAACTTTAAACCTGTATACTCTCGTAACATATCTCTTACTAAGTACTCACCTCTTGCACCTTTTGCTCTTGAATCTACCATTATTTATCCAAAATCTCTGCTATTTTATATCCTAGCTCTTTAAACCAGAATCTATCACGTCCTCTGGTTACTTCTGCTGCTGTACCTAAACGAATACCGCTTGTTTCTACAAAGTTACGCGGATCATTTGGTACTCCGTTTTTATTGACAGTAATACCCTTCTCTTCAAGTAAGTCTGCTGCTTCACGACCACTAATATTTTTATCACTTAAATCTACTAAAACAATGTGGCTGTCAGTTCCACGTGTTGCTATTTTAAATCCTTTCTCCATTAAAGAATTTGCCAACATTTCTGCACTTACTAGTACTTCGTAAATATATGCATAAAATCTAGGGCAACTTGCTTCTATAAAACACTGTGCCTTTGCAGCAATAATATTCATAAGAGGCCCGCCTTGAGTTCCTGGAAAAATAGCACTATTTATTTTATTAGTAAAAGAAGTATCGTTCCAAAGTATCATACCACCTCTTGGACCTCGTAATGTTTTATGTGTGGTACTTGTAGTTACATGGGCATAAGCAAGAGGACTTGTATATTGCTTTCCTGCTATAAGACCACTATAGTGCGCCATGTCTGCAATAAAATAGGCTCCGACTTCGTCGGCAATATCTCTAAAGGTATCCCATTGAATTTGTCGGGGATAAGCACTGGCTCCAGCAACAATAACTTTTGGAGAACATTTAAGTGCAATATCTCTTACATTATCATAGTCAATCCAGCCCTCATTGTTTACTCCATAAGTATAAGACTTATATACTTTTCCGCTAAGTGTTGGAGGTGCTCCATGACTGAGATGACCTCCACTTGCAAGATCCATACCAAGGAGTGTATCACCTGGGTTCATAAGTGCTTGATAGACTGCTGTATTTGCATTGACCCCGCTGTGAGGTTGTACATTTGCAAACTTACAGTTATATAAATTTTTAACTATTTTTATAGCAAAATTTTCTATTTCATCTATATAGTCACATCCATTATAATATCTTTTTCCTGGATATCCTTCTGCATACTTATTTGTAAATACACTACCACAAAGCTCTCTTACAGCATCGCTTGCAAAGTTTTCACTAGCTATCAACTCAAAAGTTTCGTTTTGTCGTAGTATTTCTTTTATTAGTATTTTTTCTATATCGTTATTTACCATTCTAATTTACTCACATTTCCTTCCTTAACTACTTCTATCTTTTCTAGTAGTGGATGAGTCCACCCGTGAGAGACAATATACGTGTTAAGCTCTTCTTCTTGAAGTAATACTTCTACCATTTTTTCTCTTCCAACATCATCCAAAACATTGATAACTTCATCCAAGAATAAAATATTAATTTTAGACTTAGAGATACTACTCATAAGTTTTCGAATGGCAATAAGAGTGGCTATATTTACTCTTGCAAGCTCTCCGCTAGATAAAGCCAAAATATCAACAGAATTCCCATTATCGGTAACATTAACATTAAGCTTATCATTAACCACAAGAAATTGTAAAGTAAATCTGCCATCTGATAGCTCTCCTAAATATTTATTTACTAACTCCTCCAATTCTTTTACTAATGTTTCTATTTTATATGCAATTAAACCATTAGTACTAAATGCTTTCTTTAGTATTTCTAAGCTACTTTCTTTCTTTGCAGTAACTTCCATTTCTTTTTCGAGAATTGATTTTTCGTTCTGAAAGTCTTTGGTTTGCTCTTGTATTACTTGAACACGGGTATTTATTTTTGTTCTTCGCTCGTTCTCGGTTGCGATGCGAGATAAGTTAGCTTTTCGCTCTTGTATTCTAGCCAAAATAACTTCCAGCTCACTTTCCAACTTATCTTTATCCATGAGGGTATCTGACATAACATTGCTATATAGTTGGTACAAGCCCTCCCAATCTCGGATACTTTTTTGATTGGTGTTAAATTGAGCATTCTCAGCTTTAACGGATTCGATTCTTCTGTTAAGCTCATTTATATTCTCCTTTGCTATAGCTATTTTTGTGGACGCTTCTGTTATCATTGATTGTTTAAAGTTATAGCTAATACCTTGGCTACAGGTAGGACAAATTTGTCCCTTTAATCCTTGTAACTTTGTTAAAGTTTTTTGAAACCCCGCAGCAAGCGCTTTCTCTTCTCCATATTCTTGTACAAGTGGATCATAGTCCTGCCACTCTTTAGGAAGCGCTGCTTGTAAATGTGCAATATCTATACTTTGTAACATTTTTCGATATTGATTATTTTTTATTATTTTTTTATTATTTTCAGAAATATTTTGAATTTCTATCATTAAAGAACTTGAAAGTTTATCATCTTCAGATGTATCTAATTCTAAATCCAACATTGAAAGTACATTGGTATCACTTAAAATATTATTTTGTAACCATTTATTTACAACAGCTAAAGAGGAAGAAGCATTGCTACTCTCCGAGACTGCCTCTTTATATGCTTCTTTAAATACATCGTATAAGTCAACATACTTTTCCAAGTGTAATAAATCAATAAGAAACTTTTTACGATTAGCATCAGTTGCAGTAAGAAACTGAAGGCTTGCATTAGTATTTTGATATACTAATTGAGAAAAAGTTTTAAAGTCAACTCCAAGAATGTTCTGTATAGTCTTATAAGTATTCGTAGAAGTATGACTAGAAATATCCTCTTTATCCTTTAGCAATACTACTTTGATTGTATTTTTTCGAGTAATAGTTATTTCGTATAAACTTCCGTCTTTTGTAAAAGATAAGTAAATATTATACCCATTATTTACATAACGATTAGGGATATCTGCTTTCTTTATACCCTTTGAGTTTTTATTGTACAAGGCTTCTTCAATAATTAAAGGAATCGAAGATTTACCCATACCATTTGTTCCAATAACTTGAGTAAGAGTGCTAGTATTTAAATCTAACTCATTACCCTCACCATAACTGAAACAATTATCCCATTTCAATTTTTGCAGTGTAATCATTGAATAATCCTAGTATGTGCGGTATCTTATCTTGGTCAAGCTCTAGTATGTATTGTAGATATTCTACTAGCTCCTCAGCTATTGTCATATCTTTGTCTAATATTAGAGCGGTGTCTGTGCTTCGTATTACAACTTTTTTGTCTAACAAGTCTGAATTTTTTACCTCTGCTAAGTCTTGCATATCTCCTTTTATCTCATAAATAGTATGATGAAAATTTGTGGGTATCATTTCATCTGCATTTCTTACTGTTTTTCTTATAAGTTGTGGAAGATTAAATGCATACCATTTCCATTTCCAAGAATCTGGTTCTATTAGTATATATCCTGTCTTTACTTCATTACGATGAAAAGAAGTAGTCATAGGACTTCCAGGGTATACAATATTACGCTGACAGTTAGAATGGGCATGAAGGTCGCCTGCAAATACTACAGGAAAGTCTTCAAACAAATCTAAATTAACTTCTGGCTTTACGTGTGGAGGTATCTCTCCTCGAACATGAGTAAACAAAGGCATACAAGGATCAAAATGATCTATACTACCTTTGCGATGCAGATCAGCATAGGGTAGTATTCCATAACCTAAGTCTTCGTCTATATATGATATATCTACTACATTTATAAGAGGGTTGATATCCCTAGATACTTGCTTTAGCTGTGTGAAAAAAGTTTTGTTCTTTCGAGTGGCTTCATGGTTGCCGTCATAGATAACTGTTGGAATCTTTACTTTCCGAATAAACGAAAAGTAAAGCTCCAGTTCTTCCATATTAGGTAAACGATCGAACAAATCACCACCGATAATGTGCATATTGCAATCTTTCTCTAACGTATATATTTCGTCAAAGAAAAGATTATAACGATTAGTAGCCCACGAAACTGGGACGTTCTTCTGTCCCAGTTTGATGTGCCAGTCGGCAGTAAATAAAATCATTAACTAAATTCAGCTTCTAGTTCTTCGTCCATGTTCTTTGTGCTTGCACCGCGAACACGATCAAGCAGCTCTTTTTGTGCATCAGGAGTTGGACGAGTCATAACATCATCCATAGACTTTAGTGTTGCTATAAGTCCCATCTCAGTCTCTGTAAGTGCTCTGTGCTTGCACTTAAGCACTTGTAATTGATACTCTACATTGTAGGGTAATGGGCCTGTCTTTACTCTCTTGAATTTGACATCCCAACCATCTACTGGATCTGTAGGGTCTCCCAAGTCTTCTGCAGCAGTAATAATTTGCTCCCACAGCTTCTTCTTGAGGTTTACTACTTTTACTTCACCGTTGGTGATACATTGAGTAGCATAGCTCCAGCCACACTTGAGATCAGGATAGTACTCACGAACCCAATCTTTTTCTTTGTTATTAAAACGCTCTTCATTGCGATCGAACGACAGGCACTCTAAAGGAATGTCTTTCTCGTTCTCACCTTTAATCCAGTATACATACCGAGCTAAGATGTCACCTACAAGACGAAACTCCATGTCTCCATCACGATACTGAAAACCGTTGATACCACTTTTTTGTGCTGAACCTTTTTGCTTATTAAATGAAATTGCCATTAGTGTATATTCTCCTTAGTAACTTCCTCATATATAAAATGAATTCCATCATCTGTAATACGAAGTAGTCTATTGTCTTTAATAGTTTCTAGATCTACCGGACAAAAGGCTAAATCTAGCGTAATTTTTTTTGATACTTTATACTCTTTGAAATTGCGAAGAGCTGTTAGCGCATAATATATTGCTAAGTCCCTATGACTATACTTGTAAGCATTAAACAAAAGAACATCAGGATGTACTAAAAAATTATTCCCAATAAAATTTATATTTGAATACTTGTATAGAGGATCAAATCTATTTTTCGGAAGGGTTTTCTTTACGATCATTTCCATAATCATATTGCAGCGAACAATATTTCCTTGTGCCGAATCGTAGACCTTACTCCAGTCAAAAAGTAACATATATTATACCTAATTTTGGCAAAATTGTCAAGAAGTATTTTTTAGATGTACTTCATCTTCCAACCCTGTTTGATGTAGAAGCCCGAACGATTCGAAGCTTGCTTTCGGGCAGTATTTCCTTTTAGATGAATGTCTACTACTACAGGATCAATTTTACCTTCTTTCTTTCTTATTACTCTACCAATTAATTGGGTGAGTAATGGTTCGTTGTTAACAGGTGTCCCTAGTATAAGACAACTGAGTGTATCAACAGAGATTCCTTCTGAAAATATTGATTGTGTACCATATAGTACATTTTTATTTCCACATAATATTTCATTTACTAAAGTTTCTCTGTCTTCGTGCGCGACGTCTCCCGTTACGCATACTGCATTATCTCCTGTCAACTCGGCACAGGCTTTTAGAAAGCTTACTCTATCACTGACTACTAATACTTTATGCCCTCTTGCGGCGTAGGCCGCTGCTAGCATAGAGACAGTGTGTCTGTATTCTTCCATTGTTGCTAACGCAGTAACTCTATTCGCCCAAGGTATTCTAGCACCATCTTGAAAGCGTATCTCTGACGGAACTACGTGAATAGTTGGGGTCATATAGTTTTCTTTTGGTGGCTTAAAAACAGTGTTACCAAAGTAGTCACGGAAAACTACATGTTTACCATCCTTTCTTTCTATTGTACCTGACAACCCTATTTTATACCTGCAATAATTACTGTCGATAATCCGGTTAAAAGTAGGACTACTAACATGGTGCATTTCGTCGAGGATAATTGTGCCAAAAATCTTTTTGATCTTATCCAGATTGCGATACAGAGTTTGAGTATTTCCAACGACAATAGGCCCAGAAACATCCCAATTACCGCTCCCAATAATACTAGCACGAATTCCAAATACTTTCTCTATTTCTTTTGCCCATTGATTTCTTAACGGTACTGTATGCGTTACTATTAGTGTTTTCTGACTTAGCTTAGCAGCTATTGCCAGTCCTGTAAAAGTTTTACCCCAGCTTACCCAAGCATTTATAATACAGTTGTCATCTACTTTATCCCATACCTCTTGCTGAGAGGGTCTTAGATCGTATTTAAAGTCTGGAAAGTCTTCGGGAAACATCAATCGTTTATCAACTATCTCGTAGTCTGTTGGTATAAGATCCGTTCTACCAATAGGCACAGTAACCAAACCTTTTCGTATGATACCCATATTTGATATTATCTGGGGAGGATCAAGAGGATTGTGAGAAGGTATAAGATAAGTCAATTCTTTATCTATAGAGTTCTGGAGTGCGGGGGAGCATTCCATGTATATACGATCACTAAGAACCGCTTTCATCTAACTCTGTCTTTGCAATAATATATTGCTTCACAAAATCACTACGAACAATGTCTTCAATTCCAAACTCTATAAAATCGAAGCACTGCATATACTCAAGTATAGCAAAGAATTCACTCATTCCACTATTCTTGAGATCAGACTGACGAAAGTCACCGCAAAGTATAACTCTGCAACCTTGTCCAACTCTTGTAATAATTGAATCTAATTCGTGAAAACTCATGTTTTGACACTCATCTATAACAATAGTAGCATTTCTTAAAGTAATTCCTCTTATAAAGGAAGTAGTCATAAACTCAACTAATCCTTTTGTTTTAAGTATTTGATAGGCGTCTCCTCTTCCAAAAATATCTATAGCTATATCTTTGTAAGGCTCTTCGTACACAGATGCTTTTTCTTTTTCATTTCCCGGAAGAAAGCCTATATCTCTAGTAGGCACAGCACTACGAATGATTACAAGTTTTTCATATTCTTTCTTTGCCATGTCGTCGAATGCAAGGTAACACGCTACAAAAGTTTTACCAGTTCCTGCGACCCCGTGAAGAATTAAATCATTATTAGATTCAAATGCTCTTACTTGGTTTCGTGTTAAAGGTTCTACTTCGGATATTTCTAACCCAGAACCGTTTATAGTCTTAGATCGTTTTGCCATTATACTTTTCGTTTCCCTGATTTTAGTTTAAGCTCAGAATAATTATATAGTGCCCATGGATATCCTTCATGGTGTAAAACTCCTGCATACTTAATAACTGAGCTGGGAGGTCTTGGTATTATAAATTGTCCTCCCACTACTTTGAGAATACAACTTCTCTTTCTTTTAACTACATCTTTAATATATAAATACCTAAGCTCAACAAATAATGTTTTCACATAAGTAAAGCACACACCATTACTATCTATAAAGTGTTTATTTTCTGACTTTAGTATACTTACCCAATCGGTAGCCATTCTATTAATACGAAATAAATCTTTAAAAGGTGTTTGCATTCTACGAAGCCCTAGATTATCTCCAGGTTGGTTACTGTCATCTAGTACTTTTCTGTCTAAAAATAACAGCCCATCCCTCCTATCCCAATTGTCTGAAGGCAATAGATATACAGGATATTTCAATTTATTTTGAGTATTATACGTTATTACCATATTGCTTATCAAACTTACCTAAAGAGTAATCATCGTGTACATCGAAGTCACAGCCTACCGGACATTCTGGTATCATGATTCCTCTGTCTTTTTGTATAAAATCTTGCAATGCTTCAATGTAATAGTCTACTTCTCCTTCTGGTACTTCTGCCAGTATTGAGTCATGTACTAATGCAAAAATTCTTGCGTTAAATCCACCTTTTTGAATGTGGGCGTTCATATCTATTGCCCCTAGAAGATTAATATCAGAAGCGGTAGACTGGACCAAAAAGTTAAGACCAGAACGAACGCTATGACTCTGGATGCCTTTATCTGTAGAGGTGACATTTGGTAATCTCCTTTTTCTTCCGAAGTAGCTATATACGAAGCCATTTTGTTTAATAAACTTCTGATTATTTTCAATCCATGCTTTTAACCTATGGAACTCTTTAAAGTAATCATTAATAGCTTCTGCAGCCTCTTGCTTTGAGAAGTATACTCCTCCATCTTTGGTAACTTGTTCACTAATTTTTGCAGGTCCTGCACCATACATAATACCAAAAGTAACAGCCTTAGCCGCCTGTCGTTTAGCGCCGTATAGCTCTGCTACTTGGTCAGGCTCACAAGGTAGCTTAAATACTCTTTTTGCAATATTAGAATGAAAGTTACCTCCGGCACGAAATACATCCATAAGAGCTTCGTCTTTTGCAAGCACTGCCGCTACATACACCTCTGCTGTAGTTAAATCCATTGCAACAATTTTGTTGCCTGGAGCCGCTTTGATGCAGCCTTTAACTATAGGATTATCCCGAGGTAACTGCTGCATATTAAGCTTACCACTAGAAGACAAGCGGCCGGAAGTAGTACCATGAAGATTAAATCCTGTACGCAAACGAGAGTCTCTGTCAAGTTGCGGGATAATCTTATCGAGGTAAGTGTTTTTAATCTTTGAGTTTTTCCTAATATCTGAGATGAGTTTAGGAACAGGGGATTGCTCCGCCAACTCTGCCAAGACCTCGGCATCTGTGCTATCTGCCCCAGTGCCTGTCTTCTTCCCAGTAGGAGTAAGACCAAGGAAATCAAAAAATAACTGACGCAACTGTACTGTACTATTAGGATTAAAATCTTTTCCATTTATTTTCTCGAATTGTTTAATCTCAGGGTACTCATATAGTGCATTTACGGCTTTGTCAATTTCTTCTTGCATTAAATCCTGAGCATTAGTTAGTCTTTCCCTATGAAAGGGTACGCCATTGTCCTGACAGTCTAATAAGAATCGTGTGCCAGGTATTAGTATCTCATTATATACTCGAAGTAATTGTTTGTTCTTTTTAATCCCTACTACTTTCTCATATACTAAAAGTGTAACAACTGCATCCATTGCTGCATACTCTTGCATAACATCAAAAGGTATGCTCTCCCAGCGAAACTGACTTTTAATTGTGCCTGTAGTCTTACAATAATCTTTGATCCACTCGTACATGGGTTGTTCATAGTCTCCATAAGGAGTCCACTTCATAGCGAGCTGCTTGAGTCCGTGAGTACCAGGATTTTCATCTATAAGATAGTGTAACAGCATAGTATCTTCAAAGTCTGGAAAGTTCCAGTTAAAGTGGTACTCAAAGAATGCAATATCAAACTTTGCATTATGAAAGATAACTTTTGTTTGATTGAACAATGTTTGAAGTAATGCTTCTGTACGTTCGTCAAAGCACTCTGTATCTATATATACGCCATAATTACGCTCATAAGAAATAGAGATGCCAAGAACATGGCCGTCTCTAGGATATAAGCCGGTTGTCTCTGAATCGAGTCCGATGTAAGCAGGTCGAGAGTTAATGCAACGACATAGCCACTCATTTGCAACCTCCGTATCTTGTATTCCTATTACTTGCTCGGGACGAATTACTGTCTCTGTTAGATCGCCCGATATGTAATCAAGAATATTTCTTTTAGAAGCTTCCCAGGTGGGCTTTGCTTCTGGTTTAAATGCAAGCATAGATGGGTTTATTATTGGTAAAAATTTATCTGCAACTACCTTGCCCGAGTATTCTGTGATAGAATTAATAGGAGTATAGTACTTTAAGGCATCACTACCTACAAGTACAATCCACTCATACTCATCAGGATTGAAGTCAATATCAACATCTCTTTTGAGTACTTTTTTAATGTTAGGATCAGAACATAACTGAAATTGATCAAACTCTATCTCACTATCAAATAGTTCTGTTTTAAAGTTGGTATTACTTCTTTTCGTCTCTATTAATGCGACGTTAGGCATATAATTTACTCTTTAGTTTAGTTACTTGGTTTTGAGTAAGTGCTCCCGGATCTGTACCTTTTAAGTGTACATTCCGAGCAGAAAGTTCAATACTTTCACACATTTCTTTTACTTTTGCTGCTGCATTTTGTCCCGCATCATCTCCGTCAAAGAAGATATCTATCTGTGATACACCAGATATTGCTAGTATAGATAGCTTATCTGTATTAATATTTTTAGTTCCAAAACAACATACCGCATTGTCTAGTCCTTTGTCATGAAGATTTACCATGTCAAAGATTCCCTCTACTAGTATCACGCTTCCGTTCTTGGGCTGTACTACAGGGTACAAAGGCATCTGCGCACCCGCAGGGGTTATAAGATACTTTGGTACTCTGTCACCTGTGTGTCTACCTATAAAGGCTACTGTTTTACCAGTAATATCTTTAATAGGAAAGTTTACTCTTCCAGTAAACTCTTTGTTAGCATTAGTAAATGCCTCAAATTGTTTGTATGTATCCGAGCTTATACCTCTCCACGCTCCGTCATACATTAAACTATTCTTGGGAAAAACCAAACCAGAACTTTCCGCCATTTTTTGTCTAATAGTGTTCTTTAGCTTTTCGCGTCGTAGTTGAAGCTGATTTGGTTTTTCCCCAAAATAGTTAAATAAGTTACCCTTGTACTCGCATGAAAAACAATTAAAAATGCCCGTAATCCTATCAATTCTCATGCTAGGATTACGGTCAGGATGGTCAGGGTTAAGGCAACTAACTTCGTAGTCGCCACCCTTTGGAATAAAAGCTATTCCTTTCTGTTCTAATAGTTCTTCTACGTTCATTATCTACCGATGTGTTTAACGTCATCTTTACTTATTACTTGGTATGCACCCTTATTATAGGCAGGGGCAATCGTATGGTTACTGCTTACATAATGCTCTTTAAGAGCTGTTTCTTCTGGATCTGGAGAGCCTAGTGCTGCAGAAGGATACTCTTTAGTATCTCGCCAGTTTACTGGTGATATACTTGCTGCAGGTCTATACTCTTTCCAACCTATTGGTACTGCTCTACGTCTACTAAAAGGTCTAAACATCTTTCTCCCACTTGTTGTATGTGTCATGCTGCCCTGAACAATCATTTATAATCCTTACTATTTGAAAGTTGAAAGACTATTATACTAAAAGAACGTCGAAAAGTCAAGAACTATTTTTAGATATCATTTATTTCTTCACCAGTGACATGAGAAGAGTCCTCTTTCTCTTTTGGAGTCATAGCAGTATTCGGTCCTATTTTTAATGTTTCCCAGTCCATCGTAGAGGTGAAAGACTTTTCAGCGGCATTACGCATCTTAACACAGTTTAAAGATATGCATTTATCTTCTTGAGTCCATGCTTCTAATGTATAAGCTGCATCTGCTGCATCTAGGATACCTTTTGCAAAACGTGCTTCTCCACTTGCATCAGTTTGATAGGGAGAGAATACTGTAGTTTCATACTCCTGAGCCATAGACTTTAGTGCTTTACTCACTTCTATCTGTTCAGTCCAGTCGTATTGTCCTCCCCGAGAGGGCATTGCTGATCGTTTAACCTGATTAATATAATCTACAATTATCATACCAACGTTGCCCCTCTTGACTTTCTTATCAAGCTCGGCTCGGATTTTTGCAAGAGTAAGAGAAGGGTCATACACTACATCGATCTGGCGGTCGGGTATGAGTTCGCAATTTGTTTTTAACTCGTAATGAAACTTGTCAAAATCACGTTCTTCTCTATACTTCTTGAGTTTTTCTTGTCCACCTACAAAGCGACCTGCCCACCATGTTGCAACTTTTTCCCACTCTACAATACTCAGATTCTTAGTCCGAATACGGGAGAAAGGTACTTCAGTAGCAATGGAACAACATCTCTGTAGAATAGACCTACTATCCATCTCAATAGTAAAATAGACAGCAGTTTTGCCAGAATTGAACACACTGTTAGCAAGGTTTGCACAGACAATAGACTTGCCTGCACCTCGTTTACCACCAACTAATACAAAATCTCTAGGAGAGAATTGAATATCCATATCGTACTCTGTATTTAAACCTAAGGAGACATACTTAGCAATGTCTTCGTCAGCTTCGTGCAGAGTAATTGTTTGCATACTCTCTTGAGGATCTTCCAGATCCACTCTACTTTCTATATCAAGTACAATTTCGTGTAAGTGAGCTACTGATTCCTCTGCATCCTCAAAGGCTACAGAGTTCTCAACATAGTTTTCTAGCGATAATAATATTTGTTGTTGCGTGTATTCATTCTTTAAATATTGCAAGAGCATAAAGGCATCGGCTTCTACTTCCACAGATTCTATGGCGTAGAGCTTCTCCTTAGTAGCACCATCTCTTATCTCAAACTTTAGGTCTTCTATTGTGGGTACTTTATGGTACTTCTCACAATGTCCGTCTATGATTGAATATAAACTATGGTACTCAGCAGGCAAATAATGCTTGTGCGTAACACTCCAAGTCTCAAAATCTTGGAGTGTTAGTACTTGCTTTATAAGCGCACTTGCAATATTCAATTAGATTAGCCTGCTGCTTTAGTTGCTTTAGCTGCACCATCATAGTCGGCCGCAGTAAGTCCTCGGCGAGTGAGCATGGTTTTAACACCACGAGCAGTCTTGCCAATTTCTTCTGCAATAGCTTCTACAGTCATAGTACCGATATCGGTGATATCAGCAAGAGGATCTGCGGCAGAGGCAGACTTAGTAGTCTCTTGACGAGGAATAGCATCGATCTCACCAGAACGCAGAAGGCTAAGAGCCTTGCCTCGTACTGAGTTTACGGAGCGACCCATTGCTTCAGCGATAGCCTCTACGAATGCTCCACTGTGAACCATCTCTACGAAGATGACTTCTTCAGCAGGAGTGTAAGTACGTACAGCTTCTACCTTAGGAGCAGGCTTGACATGGCTAGTAAGTTCCATGGACAGGATCTTACCTTGGATTGACTTAGGACTAAAGTGTCCTTCCTCAAAGAGTCCAGCAATATCAGCGTAAGTATACTCACCTGAGTTGCCTGTTACAAACGCCTCAAGAGTAGCTTCCTGGGAGTCAGTGAATGCGCGAGTGGCAGAAGCAGAAGCAAGCTCTACATCATAGCCCATCTTACGCAACTTGCTAGAAACAGAACGGGTAGAAGTCTCTAGAACAGTTGAGGCCTCCGCTACAGTTCCCTGAGATACAGGGCTTTCGTCTCCGATAAAGTTAGTCAGCGTATCGGTACGCTCATCGGTCCACTTAGGTAAAGTAGCCATAATTTATTCTCCAATAAAATTTGAAAGGTTTGTTATTATAGTAACACCAGACTCACGAGCCTTCTTGACTTTCGCAGATTCTATGCCACTTTCATTGACAAGAATAGTTACATCTTTAGTTACAGTTGATTTAACTTCATAGCCGAGGTCGTTTAATACTGTAGTTGCTTGCGCTTTAGTTTTATAGCTACTCAACTTTCCAGTAATACAAACTACACCTTGGTTAGAAGTTGTGGGTTTTACTTTTACGAACTTAAAATCATGAGGTAACTTTGCTAAGTTATCGCTTTCATACAGAATATAGTCACACAAACTTATAGAACTTTTTGGTCCGAGTCCTGCCTGTACACAAGTATCGTACTCAATATCTTCTAAACTGCCACAAACAAGTGCCAACTTATTTGTAGCTGTCTGTCCGATAAGTGGAATACCGAAGGCGGGGAGAAGTCGGTTGAGAGGTGCATCGTGTGAGTTTAGTAATTCTGCAAAAAGTTTTTCTGCCAAGCGTTCCGATCCAAGTAACTCTGCTATCTTGTCCTCTTCTAGGTAATACAATTCATGTATCTCTGTGATTCCTAATTTTTTGACTGTAGCAGGTCCGAGACCTTTGATCTTGAGAGTTTTTGCAAAGTGCTCAATCTTCTTTGTGGACTGTGCCGCGCACAGAACATTACGACAATACAGAACACTGTTTATGCTTTCTAAGGAATAACTGCAACTGGGGCATTCTGTTGGAGCGATAATATCAAGCATAAAGTTTCTCTGAAATTGAATGTATATTATACGGAAAAATAGGTAAGTTGTCAAGAACTATTTTTATGAAACACGTCCTACAATTCTGGGGATAATTTCTCCACTCCTAATAACTTCTACCATGCATCCAATTTGAAGGTTAAGGGAGTTGATATAGTCCATATTATGGAGAGTTGCTCGAGACACTACTGCTCCACCAATCTCTACAGGTTCGAGTATAGCAACAGGACTGACTACACCGCTTTTGCCGACTTGCCACTTAACATCAAGTAGTTTTGTGATTTCAGGAGCTTTTTGTTCCTTGAGAGCGAATGCTCCGTGAGGATGTTTGGAGGTATAGCCCAGTAATTTAAACTGTTTATTACAGTCCAGACGATATACTTTACCATCCGTAGGATAGTTTGTAGAATCAAATGAATTAACTGTATCAATACCTTGTTGTTTTAACTTATCCATGCCGTGTTTCCAAGAATCTGTCAAGAACGGAAAGATATCATACGCTACGAAGGTTAAGTCTCTCTTGGAAAATTCTTCTATGTCCTTGAGGTTCAGCGCACCCGCAGCGTAATTACGAGCATTCGGAATACTACTAGGAGCTACGACTTCTCCTGTTACTTGACGAACTCCAGGTATATCAAGATATGTAGGCACTAACCATTTCATTTTGTCAGTAATATCTCTGCCTTCAATACCATCTCCACGAGTAAGCGCAAGGTGTAGCTCTCCATTTACATACAGAAGAGATACTGCAGCACCATCGAGTTTTGGACTTTTGTTACAGTCTAGTAAATAAAGAGGAGAGTTGGCTATATCAAAGACTTTCTGTAAGGAGTACATTCTGTAGGCGTGAGGAATTGCATCTGTAACCTTATAGCCTACAGACGTATAATTGAATTTATCGGACAGAAAATCAAACTCTTCGTCTGACAGAATAGGAGTACCTTCATAGTAAGACTTGGAGGCATCGTCTAATAGGTGTTTCATCGTATAACCTTTTTATATTTTATAAGAGTATTATACGCAATTTTAACCTGTTTGTCAAGAACTATTTATATAGATCCTGCAATAGATCCGAGAAGTGTTCTTCTATTATGCTTTTAGACTCTGCTAAAGATAGTATTTCTACAAGCCCTGAGAACATTTCCCTAGAGTTGTTAAAGTTTAAAGGCATGGCTACTCCTTCGGGGGTAGGTTTCCATTCTTCATCGAAGTCTAGATAATACTTTCGCAAATGTATGTACTCTACACCACGAAAAGTATTGATAGTTAAACGCACTTGTTGTTCTTTTACAGTATCATAATGAATCACACGTGAGTATGCTTCTGGAGCCTCATGTAGTTGCATTAATGTAGCCTCGGATAAGGCTCGTTCTTCAATATAGAAGCAAGAGGTACTACAGTAGTTACATTCTTAGGTTTGAGTATACGATAAGAATCCGTATCCCAGCAAAAGAACAAAAGGCTATCATCATTTTCTTTTGTTCGTGTTTTTTTCTGCTGAATATACGGAGTAGAGAAGTCTAGTGTGCAGACATTATACTTTAACTTCTTAGATTGTTCACTACGATAAGTAATTATCGCATCACCATAGTCTAGTACTTGGTTTCTCAGTTCTTCTTTTGTCACAATGTTTCCTTTAGTAATTTAATAACATTCGTTATTTACTCTAAAGGTATATGTGAAAAAATGAGGAGGGGCTTGCGACCCCGCCCTCATTACCTAGCTTGCGACTAGGGTTTTATATATATATAAATATACTAGTCTTCTGACACCGGCGTCAAAAGAGTAGTAAAGTACATCGCAGCTTTGCCTGTCAACTTGCCTAGAATTTCTTCGTCGACATTACCGCCCATATCCGTAATAGCGGTAGTTAAGCTCTCAATCGCTGCTGCTTTTGAGACACGAGTGCCTCCTGTACCGCCGCTACCACCGGTAGCTGCTTTGGCGGGAGTCTTTTTTACATAAACACCCGCCTTGGTGAGGATCATACGAACACCGTTAGGTGACTCATCTAATTCCTCTGCGATATCTTTTACGATCTCCATACTAGTTTCTGGAGTCGGGTCTTGCTCTTCATACATTGATACTGCTTCTGCTTTTTTCTCGTCAGTCCAAGCCATTTTACGTTTCCTGTTTTTAGAGTTTGATTTATTACCAGGGCAGTCGCCCAAGTAAGCTAATTGTTGTGCATAGAATCGGTCACCCACTATGTGCTAGACGTAGAGGTTGAAGTGGTAGTCGTAGTGCTATTAGTTGGGCTCTCGATAGTTGAAGGAGTGATTGTAGGGTCTTGCGGGTCGAATGAGGAGCATCCTGTCAATACAGCGGCAGGAGCACAGCTCACGACCATCAACATAACTAATAATTGTAATTTTTTCATGCTTCTTCCTCAATCTTTGAAATACTATTATACCGAGATTTCACTTTTGTGTCAAGATATTTTTTTCAAATCTATACCATATTCTTGCAGATGTTCTAACTTCCCAAGGTCATAAGCAAGACTATCGGCATAAAAACCTGGTCCAGCACTGGTGTAATCCTCGGTACTTTGGTGTACATAAATATTGTAGCAATTTGCTCCATATTTTTCCACATAATTGATAGTCCCTAGTCCTGTTTTACTGTTGCAGTATTCTGCATCATATACGGCTTTAACAGTTGCAGAACTGTGATATTTTGCTGACCAGACGGTCTCTCCAAGGGCAAACTCATCTGATACACAGGCGTCTGGTAATACTCCGTAAGTTGATCGTTCCAGTTCGTTAGACCCCCTTGCAGGAACTCCAACTCGTCTGATAATATCTCGGACAAAACCAACTGATCGAAACATACGTTTTGCAGTGTCGGTAATGGGGTCTCCTCGTAACTCAGATTGAATGGCCTCAGCGATCTCACTGTGTGTTGGAAGAGTCCCCCTAAGTTGTTGCTTTCGTCGTTTTCTATAATCTTTTGTGTCATTGTACTCCTCGATTATTCTGGCTAGACGTTGGGTACTGTATGCAATCCTTAAAAGCTGGCACGCTTCCTTTTTTGTTATCGGCTTGTTCTCTGAACCATCCTTTTCCAGAGACGTAGCCGGATTGAGTAGTTTGATTACTTTCGCTACATTCGTTTCGCTCAAGTCCTCGTAATCTTTCTTCTTCACGCGTCTCTTCAAGTTCGATCTCCAATTTAAATAGTAAACAACAAATGGCGTGAGCCAGGTGTGATAGATGTGTCTCTTTGTCGAGTCTCTCTTTATCCATGTGTGCAAAGACATGACGAAGAGACGCTCCTGTATATCTGTTCTGTAAATCTTCTAGCTTTCTCCAGTTTTCTGGAGCATACTTATCTGCTCCAAAAGCTAATACTTTTGCTACTTCCATTATCGCATTTGGTGGTAGTAAGTCCATTCTCGGCTTTCCACCATCATACTTCTTACCCTCTTCCATTAATAACTCCTTCTGTTCTATATAACTTTTCTGAGGCACGGACTCTCCACAAATATGTACTTCATCGAACCATGCTTGTTCATAGGTAAGAGTCTGATAACATTTACCACATCTCTTGATCATTAGTGTACTGTATCGTTCTCTGTAGGCATCTCTTCGTTTCCTCCAGGTATATTTCCTCTTAGATCACTAATGGTGTCTATCATCATATCATAGGCTTCAGGAGGAAGAGTATCTTTGTATAATGAGAGACCTGTCTGCACCCAAACAGCTGCTACTTCAAGAGGATTAGTTCCTTCCTTCATCATGGTAAGAGCAAGTATTCTTGTAGCTTCAATCATTCCTTGCATTCTTTCTTCGTCTGTCATTTATAGCTCCTTTATTCTATCTAATACTGCCTGTCTTTGCTCGTCTCCGTAAGTTTCCCACATACTTATTTCATCGTAGGTACGCTCACATCCCATACAAACTGTTGGCTCTCGAAAAGGGTCATAAGTACAAGTGCCAATACATGGACTAGGAATCACAGCGTCTCTCCACAGTGCGGGCACTTTACGTCGTTTTCGTCTTTCATTTCTCGAATTAATTTT
>Ga0209634_1001126_pt1 | contig 19944 bp, 10 predicted proteins | sample LinPmetageLP40_FD_184043 | JGI IMG/M metagenome (GOLD analysis project Ga0209634, IMG submission 184043) | Marine viral communities from the Pacific Ocean - LP-40 (SPAdes) (version 2) | ecosystem: Environmental > Aquatic > Marine > Oceanic | place: Pacific Ocean | collected 2010-08-26 | reverse complement strand
TCAAACTTACCATCTATTATACCTTGGTATATATTGCCAAAAGCACCGCTTTGAAACTCAGCTTTAGTTTTAGCACCTTCAGTGTAAGCATCTATTCTTTGTGATACATCACCATCGCCTTTGTCTAAGTTTACCGTAGAAGACATTTCAACGGTATCTTTCATTTTAACGCCTTGCTTTATTAACTTTCTAAACTTGTCTCTAGTAGCTTTTTGCTTTTCAGTTAAAGTAGCATCTTCGCCTAGTTTAGTATCTTCAACATAAGCATCTAAAAAGTTTCTTACAGATTGTCCGTCTTCAAAGCCTATTTTTTTAAAGCTGCTTTTTTCTCTAAACAAATCAGCAAACCACTTTCCAGCTCTTTGTATTCCACTTTTGTTTAACTTTTCTTCTTTAGAAAGTTGAGCATACATATTTAAGTATTCTTCGCCATACTCTTTAAATTCTTTAGTAGAACCATCTTCATTAAGCTTGTAGTCTCCATCTTTAAGTAGTTGTTCTATTTTGCTGAGCTCAGAGCTACTAAGCTGATTTATAAAGCTGTTTACTATATTAACTCCTTCACCACTAAGATTTCCACTACCATCTTTATCTTGAACGCTAGACTTTACTATACCATGAAGAACCTCATGCGTGCTAGTTGCCACAGCGTTTGTTTCTGCAGCAACTTGAGCGTTGATGAGTATTTTCCTACCCACTTTAGTACCATTGATTCTAATACCTTCAAAGTCTGGCATTTTTTTACCAATAGCCTTGTATTCTGCTTCTAGCGCTTTCATGAAGCTAGCCTCGTCGCTATATACTTCTTGCTTTAAACCTTTTATGTCTTTTAGTAATCTACCACCTGCATCTAAGTCTTTTTTTAACAGCGCCATGTTGGCGTCTGTTTTTATTTTTACTATATCAGAGTCTATTTTATTTTGGCTGTTTAAAATATCTTTTTCAGCTAGTGAAAACTCTTCTTTAGATATTTTTTTTGCTTTAAAATCTCTATTTAATTTGTCTAGTTTTTCGTTGCCTTCGTTCTTAAGTTTAAGAAAGTCTTCAAGCTCTTTGCTTTGATCCTCGTTAAGATATTCTGATAAATTATTGTTATGTTGAACATATTCAGAAAGAGCTTCTTCAGTTTCTTTTATTCTTTTTTCTATTGAGTCTAAAACATCCTGGCTTTTAGTTGAAGATCTTAGCCCTCTCAACTTTACCAACTCGTCTATATACCCTGTTATTTTTAAAGAAGTAGGTTCGTCTGCTTTCAACGCTCTTCTTACGCCTGATCCTATACTACTCATTCCTACTCCACCAGATAGTCCAAGCAAGTAATTTTCAAAAAACTCTTCAGACGCTTCAAAAGAAGAAAAGTTGTCTTTAAACACGCTAGCAATTGCTTCGTCTTTATCTTGACCAGTAGCTATATTAGAATTTAAGTTTTCAAGTAGCCCTTGAAAAGCCTCTTGAATTCCATTTACGTTACCAGTCTTAAGTAGTTTTACAAACCTACCGGGCTTAAAGGCTTGTTTAAATATAAATTTACTTATATTTTTAAATCCTAGTTTTTCAAGTTGATAAGCCCCGTAGCCTAAAACAGCGGGAACTCCAATTTCAAATCCATCGTCTTCTCCTAGCTTTTTTAGTGCGTTAGGATCATTTTCACCGTAAATATGTTTAGCTTTTTCGTTGTTGTATTCGGTGATCATTGGAGCTATAATCTGTGGGCCTAGTGATCTACCACGCGTCATTATAGCGGGTGCTACTGTAGACGCGACGCCAACCAATGAATTTAATCCTGCTACGAGTTTGTCTTCAGCACTACTGTTTAAATATCCTTCGCCAGTATAACCAGCACCGGCGTCTTCTAGCCTTTTGTCCATTATTTGTTGTTGCTCCTGTGCAACTCCACCTACCACGTCAACTTCACCTTTCAGTATCTTGTTAAGCTGTTCTTTTTCAGCAGCGGTCATGCCTCCCATTTTATTTCTACCGCCAGTTCCATCTCCTTTATAGTCTCCAGTTTGGTATAAAAGTCCGTCAATTAAAGTTGAAGCATCGAATTCTGGCATGCTAGCCCGCTCTTCTTCACTAAGAAAAAGGTTGGCTGATTTTTCTACAAGATCAGATAAAACACCGTCTTTAGGAAAGACAGATGTAAATAAATTATCTAAACCTATGACACCAGTTTCAAAAGTAGCCTCAAATATGTTTTTAATATTCGGAATAAGAGGAGCTATAGCATTACCAGCTTTTTCCCAACCTGTAAATTCTACCCCAGTTTCAGGGTTTATTTTAGGATCTACATTTACCTTTGGTAAAGCCGATAAAATACTTTCCGATGCTAAATCCGTATCTGTTGACGCTACATTCGCATCTACTGCAGCATCGTCCGTCTTTCCCGGCAAATCTACTTTAATAGCATCAGGATATTTTTGTTTAAACTCGTCTATTCTATTAGGCGCCACGTTGTAAACAGTGCCACTTGCATCTTTATATTTCTCCATGTTATTTAGCGAATTCGTTGTTTTCGTAATTACTATTTATCCATTCCCAAACGTTTTTCATTTTCTTTTTATCGCCAACAAGAGGATCAGCTGTAAACACTTTAGAAGTGCCGTTAGGCATCGTTATTCTAAACGTGTCGGTACCATCTTCTGGATCGTCATCTGTTGTTTCTTCAACCTTCATGCCAGGGTATAAATTTGGATTATTTTTAAAGTATTGTACTACTTTTTCATCGTCATCTCTAAAAGCTTTGTCAAAGTCTTTTGGAACTTTAATTTCAGCAGGAGTAGTTGTAGGTCCAGTTGTTGTATAACCTATGGACTCGTCAAACTGCAAGTATCCTCTAGCTATATCATCTTTAGTTTTGTCTATAAATTCATCCTCACCTCTATCGTACACTTGATATTGGCCATCAACTTTCTGCCATTGAGTTCCGTTCCAAGAGTTTTGAACTGGTATGTTGTCTGGATCTGCATCTAAAAGAGTAAGGTCTTTTTGAATACTAGGTAGTTGATCTTGCCTAATTGTTTTACCACCAAGAACATAATTAGATTTACCTGATGAAGATTTAGAGTTTTTAGCGTTGAGCTTGTCCGTGTAAGTTTTATTACCGTTTTCGTGTACCTTAGTAAGCTCACTTGTAGCCCAGTTTGCAAATATATCTCTAGACTTTGAATTGTTAGGGTCTAGCATAGCTTTTTTAAGCTTGATCATATTTTCAGCGGTAGAAAAATCACCTTCTAATCCAGCAAAAGAAGTTTCGGTATCATCAACCTTTCCGTCTTTGTTTACGTCTAGTAAACCTACGAACATTTCACCAGTTATTTCATTTTCACCTTCTAACGCTTGAGCATAGCTAATATCAAGCCCTAACTCGTTGCTGTGAAAAGCAGTTGCAGCTTGATCGTTTGTTTTTATATTGTTTATTATTCCAGACTTAATTACGTTAGCTTGAAAGTCTAATCCTTTTAAAGAGTTGTTATATACAGCCTCTTGGATTTTAATTAAGTTTGGAGCTACATTTGCATCTTTCTTTTTAATCAACGACCCTATATCTGTAGCGGCCGTGTGAGCGCCTTCTTGCCCTTTAGTAACCTCAACAATAGCGCCGTTATCGCCGATCATAACTTCTTTACCATCTTTTACTAGCATGAAGTGTTGTCTCTGCTCTCCGTCTACATCTTTATAAAAAGACTTAGCGCTTACGCCAGCGTAATCACCTTCTTTTAACGGATAGCCTTTACTTGCAATAGCATTGTTCATCACCCACTCTTGCTGGCTAGAACCATCTTGTACTATTGCGTTTTGCTCTATAGCGGTAGCGTTCATAAACGTACCGTCTTGCATTGCTTTTAAATCTTTAATAGCAATATTTTTTTTACGTCTAAACTCTTCTCTAGCCTCTTTACCTTTTTTACTAAATGGTATGTATCTTGGATTAAGCACTTTGTTTGTTTCTGGATCACCGTCGTCGTCAATAAAAAGATTGTTACCTTTTTTTAACTTTTGAAGCTCATCTACAATACCTTGTCTAGCATCAAGAGAGTATGTATCAGATAAATCGTCAAGACCAGTATTGTTATCTTTTATATTTTGAATAGCTATCTTAAGGCCTTCACCTGCTAGTTGTCCAACTTGTTCTCCTACTATAGCTCCTGCTCTACCAACCTCGCCCATAGCAGAGCTGTAGCTTCTACTTATACCATCAAATGTTCTACTAAGATCTTGAGGAACACCAGCCATACCCATTCTGTATGATTGGTTAACTAAAGTTGCATCTGCTTTTGGTGTTAAATTTACTGCCATTTTGTTTTTGTTTTATTTTTATCCTGCGAATGTGCCTCCACTAGCGAAACCGCCTGTTAAAGCAGACCCAACACCAGAAGCCACGCCACCTATTATTTGTCCATACATACCCATACGAGCATTTTGCATGCCCGTTATAGCGCCAAAGCCTGCCATTTGATTTCCATAGGCAGCTTGTACTCCAGCTCTAGCTCCAGCCATTTCACCCATTTCCATACCAAGCAAAGTAGACTCTCTACTAGCTTCAGCTTGTTGAACAGCTGCTGCTCCTTGTCTTTCGAGTGATTGAAGTTGACCAGCCTGTTGAGCTGCTAGTTTTTGATTTTGTGTTTGTTGTTGGCCTAGATCAACTGATATTTGTCTAGCTTGCATTGTGCCAGCGTTTGCTAGTGATTGCGCTAAACCAGCAACACCTGATCCACCAGCTGCTCCTCTTAGTCCACTGAGTAAGTTTGCTCTTTGCTGTGCTCCTTGCTCTGCTTGAAAGTCTGCTGCCGCGGTATTAACAGTTAAGTCTTCCATTGTATTCTCCATCCCTGCAAAAGGATTTTGAAACTCAAAAGATTTAAAAGATTCTTTTTGATCTGCTAAAACTTGTTGTTGCCTAGCTTGCTGTACTGATTGTTCTGCTAACTGAACGTCTGTAGCTTGAGTTATCGATGCTTCAGTTCTTCGTTGTTGTCTTTTTCCCATATTATAAATATTTAAACGCCTCGTAAGCCGGAGCGTCTCTTTCTATATGCCAACCTTGGCTCTCGTGTATATTTTCCATGTGTTTGTTTACGCATACCGTGAAGAGCATAGACATTCCCCATGTTTCTTTTGCTTCTTTCGCCACGTTTGCTACTAGCAACTCTAGCATTTGTCTTCTATCTTTTTGCCTGTACTCTGGATTAGATACTAACCATGTTTGATAACCTACCTCAGGGTTCACAGCTGCGTACAAAAAGACTGCTGCTACTGGTATATCATTACTCTCTATTACAAAACACCTTTCGTTACTTGGTAAGACTTTTCTTTTTACTGGTATTTCTTTCCACCACCATCTCCACCATTCGCAACACATTTCATAATCACCTTCTTTAAAGGTTCTAAATGTTACTTTGTTATTCATTATTTAATTTAATTCAATTATAGTGTATATAGTCACAGTTAGTGTATACTATTTACTACTTTCGCCTACATCAGAACTTATTGCAAACAGCTCTGCTTTATCCATAGAGTCATTTACAAACGTAACATCAGCAAAATAACCCTTTAAACCACTAGTGTTTACGCTAGCATCTTTTGCAAACATTAAAAAATCGTTTTTAGAAGGAGCATCAACAGCATCGTCACTATGTACTTGTATAAAGCCAAGACCATCCTCGTTAACACCAAAATTTATTATAACACCTATTCTTTTAGGCTCCCCAGCAACTTGACCTCCACCTAGGCTTTCTAAATTAGAAGAATAATAAGCTATATCACCTAATTGCAGTGACGTGTTTTGTATTTCTGAACTTAATGTTATTGTCATGTTACTGTTATGATGCCGCTCCTGGCGTTATAAATTTATCTAAGTCTAAGTATATAGTTTTATTTGCACTTGGATATTTTTTTATTACTAAAGAAAAATAAATATCACATTGCGTACACAGCGAAGTAGTTTTGTCTGCTGGAAAAAACCTTAGTTTTTCTTTGCCAATAAAAGCCTGAGAAACATCACAAGTAAATAATCCATCTGCGTCTGACCCATCCGGATCAGGTGTTACAGCGTTAACATTATTTGTTGAAGTATTAACCGCATTGGCTCCATCAAAATTTATTAAACTTCCTCCAGCTATGCCGTATGTTGTAGTGATAGTTACGTTTGTGTTTGAAACCGCTGCTCTAAGCTGACTTTCTACTTTATTAGCAGCTTTAGCTGACCAACTAGAGTTGTTGGTAGCTTCAAATAATGCATCTAAAACAGAGTTTATGAGAGAAAACCCATAGGCTCTAAAAGTCATTGTTAATCCATCACTAAAAGCTTGATTACTGCTTAGCGTTAAAGTTTTAGTATCAGTATTTATACCTTTTATTATAGTAGTAGTCGATGGCTTTGTTGTAGAAGTTAAGTAGTAAAGTTGCATACCCACTGCTAGATCTGTTAAATCATCAACTATAACCTCACTGCTAGGCGTTACAAAGGTTAAAGTTACTCCGTCACTAATAGACATAGCGGCTGATAGAGTTATGTCTTTAACGTCGCTACCTACGTTTACAGCAGCAACAGTTGTTCCATACGTTACGCCAGTACCAAAAACGTAGTCACCAACTTGTATGCCAGTCGTAAGATAACTAGTGTCTAGAGTAACAGCCGTGCTACTACTCACCGAACCATCTACTGTATCGGTTTGTTCAGTAATGTTTGATCTATCAACAGTTTCTGTGGTTGGGTAATAAAAGTCTTTATCCGTAACCCTTCCTCCATTAGTAATGATTAATCCAAAACCATTAGCGTCGTTTTTTTTATTGAAAACAGACCAAGTGTTAGATACTTTAGAGCTAGCCGATCCTCCCGCTTGTCCTACTGATGTAATGTTGGCTGCTGCAGGATCTGATGTAGACCCAAGGCTAGCAGACTGACCGTAAGTATCTGTGTTTTCAGTTCCAGTAGCTATAGTAACAGTAACGCTTTCTCCCTGGCTAATTTGCTTGCTGATTACCTGCCTGCCGCTAGATACTAAAGTGTTGCCTTCTGGTATTAACATGAAGGTATAAGTACCAGCTGAAGATGGAAACGCTATAGTTCCATTGTATACTTTTGATTTCATTTCAACGCTTAAAACGCTTTCTGAGTCAAACTGAGTTTGTGCTAAAGGAAACTTATTGTCTGCAAAGTTATAGAAAAACTCTTTAGAAGGATCTGTTAAAGTAGAAGTGTGTTGCACTCTTAAAGAAAATTTAGCTTCAGGTTCGCCTAACACGCTAAAGTATCTGTTTTCACCATTTTTGTTTATGGCGGACGTGCTAATACTTAAAGAGTTTATTAATTTAGATTCCATTTTTCTATTATTTATTTATTAAACCTCACTGCCTTCTGTAGAAGGTGGAATTGCATCTGTTAAGTCAACACTTTTTATTTGACCTAATCCTTGAAAGCTTAGGCTTCCGATTTGATCGGAACTTTTCTTAAAAGTTTCAATTCCTTTTATATAATTAAACCATTTTCCTTCTTTTTTAATAAACTCTGTTATACTACCACTTTCAATATCAGTAGATATATCTTGAGCATACCAACCTCTATCAGTATTACTGGCAAGAGCGTTATTAGCATCAATATCACTTACAACCGTTGCACTATCTTGAGATTGAAACTGAGCAAACGCAAGCTTTTTTGAATCAGTACCTTCATAATTTATAGTATTAAAAGACTTAACAGACGAAGGTAATTGATTAAGAACAGCTTTTATTGTTGATATGGAAAGATTACCGTAAAATATATTGTAATTATCGTGAGTGTAATGTTGATACAGCGTACCTTGTTTTAACGTAAAGTATTCTTTAGACAAGCTAACGCCATTTTCAGGTATAAAAGATTTAAAACTAACCCATCCTTTAACGTCTTCACTGTAGCTAACCGTGGTGTCTTTTCGACCACTAGATATTCTTCTAAATATTATGTTGTCTATTGCTCCAATAGTAACAGCGTGATTTTTGGTATATATTACTAAAGTTTCTTGAAGCTCGTTGGCCTGCCTAGCTCCTACGTCTCCGTAAGAAGGAACACTTTGCATTACTGTAGTAGTGCTATAGTTTTCGCTATTAGCCGTGCTAGAAAATCCAAATCTAATTCCTTCATCATTTGAATTAAAATAATAGCCATGTAAAGATCCGTTAGTAAGTTGGTTTTTCAAAGTTAATTGGTATGTTATACCACCTTGTAAATCTCCTATATACTGCTCCATTTGAACAGGGTTGTTTACACCGTCAGTTACGTTGAAGGCAAACGTCTCAGCTTGTTGGTCCCACGAAATACTATCTTGCAAGTCTGGATTAAAACCACTAAACGTCCAATTGTCAACGCTACCTCCTATAAAGTAATTAGATTTTTTTACAGAAATATTACTTATTGCTCCTGTAAATCCAAATTCTGTGTCAGCGCGAAATTGAAGTGAAGCGTAGTTTATGCTGGCTGGTTCAACTAAGATGTTTGAGCCATTAGGCTGGGCTTTAATTATTGGACTAGTGCTATTAAAGTATAGATCTATTTCGTAATCTCCTGCTATTTGTATATTTTCAATATTTACTCCTTGGCCATCTGCATTTGCGAATACTGCTCTAGCAACTCCAGCTAGTGGCGAAGGGCTGTATGGTGTACCTCCGACTAACGCTTGAACTTTAAACCTTAAAGTATGTGTAATGTCGCTATTGCTAGTGCTAGGAATCCACAGCGCATTATTACCACCTTGGTTCCAGTAAGTTCCCCCTGCGCCTGCTGGTGTGTCAAAACAAAGTAGATTATCGAAGTAGTAGACGTCCGGGTTTAAGTTAAAAGGTGTATTTTCAGTTATGAAATCGTACATGTAGTGAGGCGACTGCCAGTTGTAATTATTAGTGGCCCATGCTGACGGAGAGGTCATGCTACTACCTGGACTAATTTTCCACATCATAAGTGTTCTTGCAACAAAAGATCCGTTGTACACTTGTAGTTTAAACAAATTATTACTACTACCGTTGGAATCATATTGAAATATAGCTCTATATATATTGTTGTCTACAGGAAAAGTTTGCATGCCTTTGTTGCTGGCTAGAGCGCTATTTCCAGATACTCTACCGAAAGAAAACTCTGGGTAATTGTCATCGCCTGAAGTATGATCGCTGTTGTTTAGCCTAGCTTGATCTATAGCGTTGCTAGAGCCAAGAACATATTGTATTATCGGTGCTTTAATGTTTGCATCTTGGTCTTCTTGATCGTAATATATGTCTACCATGTACCACTCGCCAGTTATAAACTCAACCCCACCAGCAAGCCCGTGGTAAGCGTATGCACTACCATCACCAATATTTTCTAGTTTAATTTTACCGTTAAAGTTTATTTCTTCTTCACCGTAATACTCGCCTGCAATTGTATTAGTACCTATAGCAGAGTCGTATGTATTGCTGTTGTTTGTTCCTGGGTTTATATACCAATTTTGACCAGTGTTGTCTAGTTGTCCACCAACTTGACCTGGGTTTTGAATGCCATATTCTTGTTCAGCTTCCCAAAATAAATTTGTATTATTAGTTGAATTAGTCGTCCACGCCAACCCGCTTCCATAATAGTATTCTACTTCAACCCAAGCAGGCTGAAGATCTCCTCCCGTGTAATAAGAACTAACAGCTGGATGGTGTTTTAATTTTACTTTATGACTAAAGCTTCTGTTCGATATAGGCATAAACTCATCCCCGCCGTAGTCACTACTTCCATAAGCGCTAAGTGGAGGCAGCTCACCAATTGAATAGTTTGCACCTCCGGCTAGAGCTGTATTTAAAGATAATTCTGGTCCTTCACTAAACTCTGTTAAGTAGCTACCACTTTCGGCATAAGCGTTTTTAATTAAGTTCAGCTTATAAGTTTCAGCAATAGTTAAGTTATATTGTTTTTTGTAAGAATCGTAAGTACCTATACACTCTATGTCAGGCTGTTTTAGATTATCTCTAAAGTGGTCGTGCATTCCAGCTTCGGATATAGGTGTTAACCCATCCATAGATAATCTTAGTACAGCACCTCGCTGCTTGTCTGTAAAATAAGCTCTATATGACTCAAAAGCAAAAGACTCTGGATTTTTAGATATACCGTAGTCTCCTGAAAAAGGAACTGCTTGTCCAAGAACATTTGAAGATGATATTAGCTGAGGATTACCATCAGCGTTAAATAAAGCATCTTTATTAGCTATTATTTTTATGACTCTATCTTCGCAAAAAGCAACTAAGTCTGTATTTCTTGAAAATAATTTTTGAATACTACCATAAGTAGGGTTTAGATCTTTTGTAATCTTTTCAGCCATAATAAACTGATTAAGATTATTTGTAGCAGAATTTGAATTGTATATACCAGAGTATATTAACCCACTTTTTCTTTGCTCTTCTTGATAAGGCTCTTCTAACGTGGCTGAAGCTTTAGCACCATTAGTAATTTGCATAGTATTAAAGTCGTCTCTAATTCTATTTGACTCTATACCGTTTCCAAAATTAAAACAGTTAAACCAACTTAAGCCCATTTGTCTAGTTGGATCTATTTCTGGGTTTATTTTGAAAGCACCTACTACGGCGTCGTTTGCCGCGTAAGTTATTGCTTCAGTTATAACACCAGTAGTGTATCCTCCGTTTTCTCTATAAAATCTAATAGGTTGACCAATGTAATCTATGTCTGCAGGAAAGCCCGTACTTCCTCCACCAATATCTCTTATTTCAAACTGCTCGTTGGTAAACCATCTTCTTAAATATTTAAACACACCGTATCCGCCTGGAACAAATGGAACTTCAACTCTACAACCTTCAGGGGCAAAAACGTTTCTATTTCTTTCTGTTAGTCTAACAGGTATAGCGTCTCCAGCTTCGTAATAAATATCTAACTCTGTTTTATCTCTTGGTTCTACCTCCCATATTATTGGAGACTTAGTTATCTCCCCGGTGTTTACTTGATTATTAGGAGTCACGAACTCAATAGTTACTGGCTCTGCAGCGTCTGGCAAAGCTCCTACCCCATCATTACTAGTAGTGCCACCTTCTATAGGATTGTAAGATTGCAACAAAGGATTATTGTCTACTTGCATTATATAGCACGTTCTTCTATTATTTTTATTGCCAAAGTTTTTTAACGCAGTTTTCATTGCAGCAAACTCAGATCCGGTGTTATCAGTAATATTGTTTGCATTAGCAGTGTTAGCCCAATCTAGTACAGCGCGCTCTACACTATGGCTTGCACCGTCTGGATTATTTCCTTTTGGTAATACGTCGTCGTCATCGTAATAGTACATGTTTCTCCAAGAGGTGTGGTTGTATATGTGTTTTTCTTTTACTTGCGATATTATTGTATATTCAGTTGCGTCAGAGTCTCCTACAAACCTAAAAGTTTTGCCTTCAGATAAGTTTTCTACAAAATTATCTATAGAGTTACTGCCGCTATTCCAAGTAGGCTTCCACTGACCATTGTGTTGACTAGCGTAGCTGTTGTCATAACCAAAACCATTGTCTTGGTTAGGAGTTCCTGGATTATCATCTTCACCAGAACTGACTACATTATTAGGATTAGACTCCATTTCTACAAACTGAAGATTACCATCACCTAATCTTGATCCATCTGAGTTAGAAAATACACCACCTCCCCAGATGCCTTGTAGGTACTTAGCTATTCCATTTTCCCCGTTTATTGTTACATCTGTAGGTATATTTCCATCGTGTAACAGCGGAGCTCCTGGCGCTAAGTAAGATAAGTGTATATAGCTTCCTCCATATATGTAGGTTCCGTCCGCTTGTCTAGTTCCGTATATAGTGTCCTGCGCCCACCTTCTAACGCCAATATTTGTGCCTCCAGAGGTGTGTATTGCTTGTGCTGATATTATACCTTCTAACCCACTTAAAGCACTACCAACTTCACCACCACCGTCAATAGTAGGATGCACGGACGAGTTTTGAATAGCATAAAATTCAGAGTTATTAAAGTTTGTTAATGGTTCGTCTAATCTTCTCCAACCCCAATAGCTACCTTGGCTATCTGAATTGTTTACACTTGCTGACCATACTACTTCTGGATAATTTACGTTTTCATTACCACCCATCCAACCTTGACCAGCGTACTTAGCGTAGTTAGTTGAACTAGGGTTATTAGCTACCATGTGCATTGCGTCAATAAAAAATCCTCTAGCATTTCCTTGACTTTGATAAGTTAGAGCTTCCCATTCATTTTCAGTGTTAGTTAAACCAAAACCACCATGAATTTCCGAAGGCGTGATGTTGTCATTGTCAGTATCTACGTAGGCATTTATGAAAGTTGTAGAAGTAGATCCTGTCACTCCCTGCAATGAATGTTGGCTGGTGTCATCTGCCATGTAATAAGTAGGAGCTGACGCTAGCACGAAGTCACCAAAATCTATATCTAAGGTTTCTGAAAGAATTTGTTCGCTTAGTAATTCGTCTTGTAGTAGTTTAATAAAAAACTTACCAGAAAAATTTTCACCGTCTACTTTATCTTTTCTCTCAATAGTAAATATTAAATCAGAGTTAAGTGTTGCACCTGTTGTTCCTTGAGCCAAGGTAGCGTCTTCTAAAGTAATTGGCCTTGCTAAAGTCAGCATGTAAGTGCCGTTTTCTTTTAATTCAACGTTTGTTATTGAGTATCTTAAAGAGCTAGTTCCTCCAAGAACCTTCCAAGACATGTGTAAATTTCTTTTGTCTATACTGAAACTTTCTCCACCTTGTGGGAGTAAGTGAGAGCCTTTGTTAGACGGATCTGTCCATGCACCTTTGCTTATGCTTATTATCTGCTGGTTGACGTTGTCTATTCTAGTGTTAGGATCGTCAAATACACCATTATCCGCCACTGTTAGTGAATTTTGTTCGTTTTCTATACTACCTAAACTGTGAAATGAATAAGATATAGATTCTGGAGCTTCGTTAGAAACGCCTAACACTTTATATCTATTTTCGTTTTGTATTTGATCTAAACTATCTCCAACAATAGCTCTTTTCATGATAATGTAATCTTGCTCTTCTACTTTATTTCTATCCGAAGATGGTATAGAAATCCATATATGATTTTCTTCGTTCTCAAACTCTGTTGTTTTAGCAGGAGTATAAGCTCTGTCCATTATAAAATTATAGTACTCTCCAGAAGTTTCTTTTACATAAAATTTATAATAATCAACCCAGTCAGGAAAACCATTAAAATTAGCTAAACTAACGTTTAAAGATGTTGCATTACTAGCAAGAAGTCCTACGCTAGTTTGAAAATGTCCGGCTTTTACGTTTGCTTGTTCAGAAGTGAAAACAGGCGTTTCTCTTCCGTACTTATCTCCATACACTACTCCTAACTGATAGTCTCTTTGAGATTTTAAAGATGGTTGAACTTGTGGAGATTTTAAAAGTGGATCATGAATTTTTCTTTTTTCTAAGCCACTCGTCAGATTAGGCTTATTTAAAAAATCATAACCTTGTGTGTAATTACCATACACAAGTCTGTTTCCAATTATTTCTTGAGATACGGCTTTTCTTGGAACGTTGTCCCAAGGTCTTAAGAACTGGTTTGAAGGTAAAGTAGTATTTACGTTTTCTGTAGATATTGTGTAGCTACCTCTAACGTCTATTGCGTTTGTATCAGCTGGTGCAACTTCTAAGTCAACAATAGTACTGTTTACCACAGTGTTCCAAGCTTGATCAGTTTTACTTATGCTAGCTACAGAATATACAACAATAGAATCTTCTTGCTTGTATAATATGTCTATTTCAACAACGTCTTTAGGTATGTCGTCTCGTACAAAGCCAATTACATCTATACTTCCAATATTGTTAACCATACCTGTGTTGTATAACTCTTCCGCATTGTACGCGGTATTAGCATTGTAATCTTCAAAATTCGGCAAAAAAACAACATCTGTGAAAGGTCCAAAAGGAGAATACTCTCCGTCTCTGTATTTGTACCTAAGACAAAACCTAGGAAAAGTTTTTTCAAATATAGATTTTTCGGAAGAGTTAGCTTTATTTAGTTTAAGTAAAGGAGCATACAGAGGAGCTCTCTTAACAACGGTAATGTGCTCTTCTTGTAAGTTACCTAAGTCAACGTTGTTTACGTATAATTTTGACTGGTTGCTAATAGAGTCTACGGGATGGAACTGGTGTGGAGCTGTTTTAATATTTACTTTTTTAGGCTCATTATCTCCATCTGTCCAGTATAAAAAGTCGTCAATAATATTTATACCCGTTATTTTATTGCCTGTAAATTTTAAAAACGGCTCTACGCCGTAAGCATAAAGATCAACAAGTATGCTCTTAGAGGTTTTGGCTATGTGATCGTACTCTAATATTAAGTCTCTATTTACGCCATGAACAAACCAATACAACTTATTGTTTTTTTCATCAGCAATACTACCAACGCATTTATAGCCTTGACCTAAAGGTATTGTTCCAGCTTCAGCGTTGCCTAGTATATTTTGTACTGCGCCACTGTTAGAGTCTTCTGACGTTGAAACTTCAACATTTAAAGCGTGTCTATACTGTCCATTAGGAATTAATCTTTCGTCAAGGTCTTTGTTCATCTTACCTTGAGTGAAAGTGTTTTTAATTTCTGGCATATACTAGTGTTTTATTTGTTTCGACTTACCTCTTAATACTTGAGTTATTTCTTTCAGCTTAATGCTCGACAGCCTTAATTTAGCCTGTCTGGTAGAAGCAAACTTTTCTTTTTTAGCTCTTCTAACAATCATTTCAGGAACATTAGATTTTGTAGATAGTACTCCATACGTAATCCATTTATACATGGCTTCTTCTGCAAATTTATGAACTTGCATTTCGCCATCAGTTCCAAGACTATCACTTATGTAGTCTAAGATTACAGTTTTTCCAGAAATATTAGAGCTAAAGTTAACTCTACCAAGCTTGTTGTCTATATAAAATGATCCGTTTATCTGTGATCTTTGTGGGTCAAGGCCGTAGCGCTCACCTTCATTTGGCCAATAAATATCATCCTCGTAATCGTCACTAATGTTATTTTCAGACGGATTACTGGACTTGTAATTTTTAAAAGTTGAAGACTGTTTATCTACTTCTTTCAACTTATTAGAAGCAGAAGAGTTTATTACTGATATTTCGTCTACTGTATTAGTTACCACTAAACCTTCGTTTTGTTGTCCGCTAGAGTGTGTTGTCCAAGGAGCGTTAGAAGTTATTAGTAAATAAACCTCATCATACTCAGAAACGTTTATATCTTCTAGCTGCTTAAATAGCTCCGTGTCTCCAGCGGTCCATTCAATGTATGCTATATCAAATATTTCAGTACCAACGTTCAAGCTGCTACTATATCCATTGGCTTCTTGAGCAGCATTATAATACTGTCCTTGGCTGTCACCTGGCGTAGAGCTTATTCCAATTCTTACTGTTGTTGATGGCGATGGTACTGTTATCTCTTGACCTGCAACTATAGCTAAAATTCCGTTTACCCCAACAATTAAACCTCCGCCACCGTTAGCGGCTAGCCACTGGTTGTTACCTAAAACAGTCCAAGTTTGTGTTGATGCGGCTACTGTAGTTGCCTTTGCGGATAAATCAATGTTAAACAGTCCTTGTACATCTATTGCTTGCCAAGCAGCTTGTGCAACGCCACCATACGCACCACCGTATGTATGAGAAGAGTGTTTAAAGCTTAATGCAGGCCCAGAAGCGGTAACTTGAGATCCTGTAGAAAGTGGAAACGATCCGTAATTTGACATAAAAGAGCTACTAGTAACCCAACTTTCTAAACCTTGATCAAAATTATTGTTATATACTAGTTGATCAAAAGCTGGAAAAGTATATGATCCATCGTCATCTTGCGTTATTTGAAAAGGATTTGAAGTGTCGTTGGTTGGATATATAGGGTGTTTTATTCCAGATGAATCTACCCAGCTTAGCTGTGTGTAGTTAACATAGTCATGAGGCAATATCATAGTTAGGCTAGGCGGAACGTCTATTTGCTGCGCTTTTATAGATTTAAACGTATCAAAAGATAACTCTGCTAAACCTCTTTGCGCCCAAAAAGCTACATCAGTTCTGCTTATTTTATTTATAATTTTATCTTCACCAACATAAACCGCCATAAATTGAGTTATTATATCTTGAAGAGATACAAATTGATAAGAGCCATAATTATTTCCTTCGTAGTAATCTTTTTGTGTAGCGTTATCTAATAATCCCATTTAGCTATGATTTTTGTTGTTGAATAGTTTTTACTTCTTCTTGATTAGCGGCTTGAGCTAAGTTATAGTCTTTTATTGACACGCCTGCTAGCTTCAGTATTCTAATAACTAAGTTTGAATGCTCTGACTCGTGTAATTCAAAGTCCTGCTTGTCAGAAGCATCAGGATTCCACAAAGCTTTTTTATTTATTATTACGTAACTCCACTTTGGATTTTTTGGCTTTCTTATATAGTAAAGTTCAACTTTAGACACAAAGTTACTGTTAGTTATTAAATTTGGAACTACTATAAATCTATTGTTCTGCCAGTCGTTCATGTATACAGGTCTGTCTACTGTAGGCTTAAGGAGCGGAGAATTAGCAGCTAATTGGTATTCTTTTCTAGTAAGCTTTTGTATTCCAGCATTACCGCCGGCGTCTGTTCTAGCGAACATAGCTATAGTTCTGTAGTGATCTGCAGGATATAGAGAGTCATGCGTATCTGGCTGTTGAGGATTTTGATCGTCTAGCGTTTGATTAGCTTCAAATAAATCTATTTTTTCTTGTAAAATTGATTCTACGTCTGATATTGGATCATCATTGCTTGGAACTCTTTTAAATTGACCTAGATCGTAGAAGTATTGCTCAAATATTTCCATCTGAGCTTGGTTGGCGAATAAGTTAAACTCCTGTGGAGTAATATAACCTCTTTGTTCTTTATTAGCTAGCGCTAATACTGTTTGATATACTGTGTCTACACTTATTGCCATTGTATTTTTTTTTATAGTTAAGCAACCACCCCGAAGAGTGGCTGCTCTACTATAGGATAGTTACGCGTTAAAACGCTTTTCAATATTGGAGTAAACCTCCATACCTTCGTCAGTTTTAAACCAAGCGGCTAGTGCTGAGTAAGGGTGTTCGTCAAATGGTACAGTCATCAGTTTTCTGTCATTAGAACCCCAGTTGAAAGTTCTTTGATCTGAAGATAATTTTAGTATACCCATTTCAGTAGCTCTAATACCAAAGTTTCTAAGAACTACGTTTTCATCATTTACCAACTCTAAGAACAACTCTGGGTTTCTCTTAGCGTATAATAGTAAATCTCTTCTAAGTTCCTTAGAACTCATATCTGATACTTTAGATCCAACTTCTACTCTCATGATAGCCTCAGCCATATCAATGTCAATAGATTGTGCTGCATTTAAAGCTTCTATCTCCATTTCTAACCAAGCTATTTCACCTATTGCATTGGCAACTGGCTTTTCTTCGTAGAACATGACGTCTCTATCTGGATGATACAACGAAAGTAGTTTTTGTAAAATTGTCTTCTCTCTTTCAACAATTAAAAGCCCGTTTCTAAAAACAACGTGCTCTAACCTTTGATCTCCTTGCATTTCATCAACAAAAACAGTTCTTTGGTTTTGACAATACTTAAGTTCTCTTTCGTACCCTGCATTTTCGTCAAACCAGTGGATGTTTGCAGATCTAATAGATCTTGACAAAGGTTTTTTGCCACCTTTTAATCTATAAATTCTATCTTTAATTTCCCAACCGTCTTCTAGAGTTTTATACTCTTTTTCTTTTCTTTTTGGTTTTTCAATAACAACCTCTGTCATTTCATTGGTTGCTTGTACTTGAGGTTCTACCTCTTGCTTTGTTGCAGCTTTTGCTGCGGTTTGCTTTTTAGCCATAATATAATATAATAAAAATTAATAAAAAAAAAGATCGAGGACCGAAGCCCTCGACCTAATAATATTGCCTACTTCATTAACATGAAGTTGTTAGCACCTTGTGTAACTAAACATCTTTCAGATAAATAGTGAATTTGCATTGCATCCAAAGCAGAAGTCGTAGCTCCTACAGATCCTGTAACCCAAGTTTTCATTTTTCTGTTGTCAGTTTGTGAAGCACGGTAACGAACATGTAAGAAAGGACGTTTAAGGTTCTTTCCTAAAGCTTGATCGTAAACTGAAGATACACCAGCTGGTACAATAACTCCACGGATAGCTGCGCTACCTGCTCTGTCGTTAATACCACCTCTTGTAGACTTATCGTTTAAGTATTTCATGTCAGACTTGTAGAAGTCGTAAGATCCTCTACGGAATCCAGAAAAACCTAAGTTTAATGCCATATCCTCAGAGTTGTCGAATACTCCGTAAGAAGTACCACCAGCACCGTAAGAATTCATAGAAGCCAACATGTCATCCATTGCTAAGCTAGTAGCTCTGTTTACAAACATCATGTTTTCTTCGATAGCACCTTGCTTATCAAACTCTGCTAAAATAGCGTCAAACTCAGCTAAATCAGTAGCAGCGTTAACACCAGTAACACCGGAAGTAACATTACCTCTAGACTCAATAGCAGCGAATAAACCTTCAGTACCAGCTTGAGTGCCAGCATCAGCAGCACCTCTAATTTGACCGTTGTCACCAAAACCAATAAGTGATGCAGCAGCAGCTTTTTCAGCCTCTAACATAGACATCTCTAAGTAGTCAGTGAAACGAGCTCTAGTATCGCCTTCAGCTTTTAAGTACCATAAGTAACCGTTTTGTCCTTCTTCGCCAGAAACTTCAACCCAACCAACTTGAGACGCATCAGATCCAGAGATCTCGTAGTAGTCTTTCATGATAATTGGCTTGTTAGTAAACGACTTGAAAGTAGGAGTTAAAGCTGTTCTTCTGTTAGACTCAAAAGTACCAGTGTTGTCAGTGTAAGACTGTCCTTTACCGTACTCAGAACCAATAACTAATACAGTAGCTGTACCGTCAGATAGAGTTGATAAAGCAGCTGTAGCATAAGGCTCAACTGTAACAACAGCAGATTCTGGAGTCTCAACAACTAGTGCTTTAACTACAGCGCCAGCTTGCGCTATTAATACAACATCGTTTACTCTAATACCGTGAGTAGTAGTTAACGCGTTTCCATCAATGTCAGTAGTAATTGTAAGCGTACCATTAGTATCACCGTCCGCATCTACTGTACAAACGTAAGATAAATGCAATCTTGATTGCTCAGACCATACAACTTGATCAGCTGTCATTGCCTCTTCAGCACCTACTTGAGATAAAAATCCTGAGATAGTTCTGTTTCCAAAAATCTCAGCCTCTTTCTCCATAAGGTCTGGTAAATATTGTTGTGCCCAACCAGCCGTAGCGTCGGACGTAAAATCGATATAGTTTGTAGATAGTGTTTGTTGCTGTGAAGCTGCAACACTATTCAAACTACCTCCTGCAGTAATTGCCATAATTAATTTGTTTTAAATTGTTAAATTATTTTTTGTTTTTAATTTTAAACTTAAAATCAGAAGAATCATTGCCTAGCACTTTAAATTTCATACCACCAGCTTCAAACTCTTTGTGAGATTGTCTTGGCGCCATATCTACGTTCTTAGCTTTGGTAACGCTGTTTTTCAACGCGTCAGCTTTGCCTTGCTCGTAAAAGTGATTAGCAATAGCATCAGAATTCATAGCTGAGTATAAAGCTTTGTGATAACCCTTAGCATCTGACATCGTTCCATCTTCGTTCAAAAACTTCTTGACAAAGTTGTTAATGTCGCTTTGAGTATCTTTTACTTTTCCAGCTTCTTTAACGTTCACTCTATACTTTTTCTCTCCGACGTTGTATTCAAAACCTTTGAACTTGTCGTTAAAAACTGATTCAGTCTTTTTTAAGAAAGTAGATTGTTCGTTTTTAATTCTGCTTTCATTCGCTTCCGATTCTTTGTTGTATCGGTTGAAAAAATCTACAGCTTTTTGTTGCTCACCCGTGAGCTT